>Ga0209992_10001717_pt1 | contig 22006 bp, 19 predicted proteins | sample 2SBtaG_2_FD_182564 | JGI IMG/M metagenome (GOLD analysis project Ga0209992, IMG submission 182564) | Deep subsurface microbial communities from Kolumbo volcano to uncover new lineages of life (NeLLi) - 2SBTROV12_ACTIVE470 metaG (SPAdes)... | ecosystem: Environmental > Aquatic > Marine >... | reverse complement strand
TTCGAGAATAAACCGCTTCACAGGTCACCTGCTGGGTGAGTTAATTTAGAGCGGTATTATACTCGTTTTATAGATGTTATTCAGTCCCTTAGCGTTATTTTTGATAAAATTAACTCACTGATTCAGGTATCAGCTTTCATTTCTGCTTCTAATTCAGCTTTCATTTCTGTTTCTAACTTTGTGAGTTCCTGTTCTAATTCCATACCTAATTCGGCTTCCAATTCCTTTATCTCCATTAAGCCATTAAAGTCGGATATATCCTCGCTCCACTGAGACTCTTCCCAATCTATTGTATCTAGTATGTCACGCATAATAATACCTCGGTTGCTTTGGTAAAGTTGCTCTCGGAAATAATGAGTTGTCTACATTTTTTAGAAATAGCTATTATCTTTCTATTAGTCAGTAATCATGTGTTGGTTAGGGTTCTTGACTGCATCATAAGCGTCAGTTGCAATGTTAAGAATCCAGCTATTGAAAGTTTTTGGCTTTATTGATGGTTCAATTTGGAATTCTGCGATAATATCTAACATACTTTCATTAAATACTAACTCTTCTTGTTTTTTGGCCAGATTAATAATATATTCTTTGGCTTTTGCATAGAAAAATATATAGACCTCTTTTGCGGTTATATTGATGCCTATTGGGCGGCCATTTGCCTGTACCGTAACATTCATGCAAGATGGACTGTATGGTTTGAAATGTTTTTCTAGTTCAGCCATATCAATAATGATTGGTTTTTTAGCGAGCATATTTGCACCTCTTTATTTTTATAAAAACTTTTCATATTCCTAATGGTGGTTTTTTATTGGACACGTTTACTCGAATTCCATAGATTTTGGTCTTTCATTTTCTTACCATGAAAGTATATTCACATCTCCTAATTTGAGTAGTTGATTATTTAAATTCGAGATATTGGTCACAAAAAACTTAAAAGCAATAGTGATACCAAATTATCGCGGTGATTTGGTTGCTTAATGGGTCTGTGGTGATGAAAGTGGGAGATAGTAGTGATTAATCAATAATATAGAAATTAGATTATTAATAATCTAATTCAGTATGGTTCCTAACTCAAACTATTCCCTTGACCTTCTTTGTAGAAATTCTGTGGAATGTAATCGGCGGCATTGTAAAATTTGCTGTCGCCGACGAAATGGGATATTTTCGTTACGATGGTGGGGTGAAAGGTGGGATGCATGAATCTATTTCTGTCCCAGAAGAGGATATCGGTATCCCATTGCTATTGTCTTCGGCGATACGAACTCTTCCAGTGTTAAGTAGCACAATCATTCGCGCAGTACCACTTTCAGGTACACCGTTTCCGTCCCGATCATCGCAGAGTACAACGCTGCCATTGCTTGACCGACCATTTGCGCGGTACGAAATCCGGTTAGCAATTATGCTATTGCTTCGTAGGGTGAAAGTTTTTGGCAACGGACCTCCAACTCTCAATGGGGCATTACCATCCTTTTCTCCATTAGTGGGTTCCGGGTCGATAAAGATCTCCCATCCATCTTCCCACTGTCCTTGCCAACTCCCGCCAGAATCTACAAAATTTCCACTGCTGTCAACGAAGCGCCCTCTTCGTAGGGTAACGGGAGTACTTCTTTTTATAGCTTCGCTTCGCGCGAACTGCATAGCACTAACAAAAGAATTGACATGAACGAATAAGTGATTGCTGCGAGTGGTATTGCGGAAGCTTGACACGGCAATTGCAATCAGGATTGAGGCAACTATGAGGGTCAGTACAAGTTCAATTATAGTGAACCCCTTACACCAGTCTTTTCCCATACAAATTTGGTGTTTTAGATTATTTGGTCGAAATTCGTTTTCTGATGCAAAGCCTTTCCTTCAACGAAAAAAAGGTATTTATAGCATCTAGAAAGTCATCCGGCGTGTTTCTTATTGTGATTGGTTCTGTATGAAGGTCTCCAGTTTTAAATTCTGTTTGCACAAGTTTTTTACCTAGGAATGAATTTTTTTTGTCAAACTGGATTCCATAAACGTATTCTCCACTTTCATTTTCCCGACGAATAATCCGAGCTTGTAGAAAATATTTACTTTGGCGTCCAAAAACAAATTTTATGGCTAGTTTTTTACCAATTTTTAATTTTTTGTTAACCTGAATCGTAGCACCCAACGAACTAATGTCCCGTAGTGCAAATTTTTCATATCTGCTAGTTTTAAAAACGCCAATGACTTTTACCCAAACTTCGATATCTCTGTTGGTAAACCGCAATGCATTTCTGTTCTCGATATAATCGGATTCCTCACTCTCATCGATATCCTGCATTTCTAAATCAAAGTGTTCGATAAAGTCCCCCACATGATCTTTGCTAACGTATGTAGGATTTTGTAAGAGCTCCGTTGAATCTTCGTCGGTCATAATGGTTTGTATACTGAGGTATCTACGCCTAAATATAGCAACGGATTTACAATAAATCTGATATGGTGGGGATGAAACCATTGATTTATTGCTCAATGAATCACAAAAAATATTAATAACTGGAAGATCCTAAATTTTTAAAGATAGGCTTTAGAACTTGGCTGTTTCAATTATCGAAAAGTATTCCCTTATTCTCCCCGTTGATTTACGTGGAGCAGTGTCCAATAGTTGGCAAACCTACGAAAATCGGTGTAGTGATCTCAATATTGATCCGGTAGAAGATGATCATGTATTGGCAATTTTAGTAAAAGTATGGTGTTGCAGCCAGTTCGTGACCAGCTGGTGCATTGGACATCCTGATTTGTTCCGGGAGCTCGTGTTGTCGGGAGACTTGTTTTCAAAAGACCTACGCTCGTGTTTCTTATCTACCTTAAAAAGTCGGATCGAAAGGCTTCAAATGGAGTCGGATGTGATTGCGGAAATACGGCAATTTCGAAATAGACAGCTGGTCCGTATTGCAATTCGTGATATTGGTGGATTGGCTGATTTATCCGAAACTATGGGCGATTTAACCGCAATCGCAGAAGCTTCGTTGCAGGTGGCGCACGATTACCTGTTTGTTCAATGCTGTAAAGGCAAAGGAACACCTAAACTAAGCGGTGGTCAACCGCAGCGGATGGTAATTTTAGGTATGGGGAAACTTGGGGCATGGGAGCTTAATTTTTCATCGGATATTGATTTAATTTTTGCCTATCCGGAAGATGGTGTGTTACCGGGTCAAAAGGAAACAAGCTACAGTGAATTTTTCAATTGGATGGGTCAAAAACTCATAGAGCTTATTGATCGTGTGACGGAAGATGGATTCGTATTCCGTGTAGATATGCGATTGAGGCCATTTGGGAAAAGTGGTCCTCTAGTCATGAGTTTTGATGCTATGGAAAATTACTATCAGGCACATGCGAGGGAATGGGAGCGTTACGCAATGATAAAAGCGCGACCGATAGCTGGTGATATGGCTGCGGGTAAGCGTTTGCAATCGATGTTTCAACCGTTTGTTTATCGTCGGTATCTTGACTATGGCGCTTTTTCACGACTGAGAGAGCTAAAGGCCAAGATAACGCGGGAATTGCGAAAGAGCGAAAGTTATGACGATATCAAATTGGGCTTTGGTGGGATACGAGAAATAGAGTTTATTGGCCAGGCTTTTCAACTTATCCGTGGGGGGCGTGATAGAGATCTTCAAGAACGGCGAATATTAAAAGTTTTAGAAGTTCTGGGTAAGCGCTCTTTACTACCAAATTTTGTCATTGAACGGTTAACCGCGGCGTACGAATTTCTGAGAATTGTTGAAAATAGGTTACAACAATACGCAGATCAACAAACCCATACCCTTCCATCAGAGAGTGAGCAGCAAGCAATACTCGCCTTTTCGCTTGGTTTCGAAAGTTGGGAATTATTTAAAATTAGGCTTGATACTGTCCGTGATCATGTGCATGGTGTTTTTGAACAAGTGTTTGAATCACCACAAACAACCTCTCATGAGAGTATGGCTGAATGGATTTGGGCCACTGAAAGGTATGATCAAAAACTGTTGGAGGGATTAAAATCCTTGGGATATCGGGATCCTGATAAGGTCATGGATCTCGTGAAGGTATGCCGAAATTCTTATGCAATAAGGCAACTTCCTGAAAAAGGTGCGGATACCTTAGATACTTTGATGCCAATGGTTTTAGCCGCAGTAGGGCGAATGGAAAATGCTGAAGATGCTTTGAATCGTATGCTTAGCCTGATCGAAACGGTAGCGAGTCGTAGGATTTATTTATGTTTGTTGGTTGAAAATCCTGTAGCGTTATCTCAGTTAGTCAAATTAGCTTCTGCAAGTTCTTGGATTATGAACTATATTGCTCGTTTTCCTCTGTTGCTGGATGAATTACTAGATCCCCGAACACTCTTGGTTCCTTTAGCTAAAAAGGATTTGGAAAAAGAATTGAGCCGACGCCTCGAGATGATTGAATGCGACGATTTAGAACAACAGATGGCAGAGCTTCGACATTTTAAGCAAGCGCAGGTTCTCAAAGTGGCGGCCGCGGATATTATGGGGGCAATTTCTTTGCCTGAAGTTAGCAATTATCTGACTGAAATCGCCCAGGTTGTTTTAAGCCAATCACTATTGTTGGTGTGGCGAAAACTTTCTACGAAGTATGGTGTACCCCGAGGGGGGCGAATGGATGAGGTTTCACAATTCGGCATTATCGGATACGGAAAACTTGGTGGTTTTGAACTGGGCTACGGTTCCGATTTGGATTTGGTATTTCTCTATGATATCGAAAATATGGATTCTTTTACCAACGGCCCAAAACCGATTCCATGTGTTCAGTTTTTTGTCCGCCTCGGGCAGCGTCTCATAAATTTTTTGAATACGAATATTTTTGCTGGTGTGTTGTACGAGATTGATATGCGTTTGCGTCCGAGTGGGAACTCGGGGTTATTAGTGAGTCCCATTGAGGGTTATGCCGATTATCTTGCCAATGAAGCTTGGGTATGGGAACACCAGGCTTTAGTTCGAGCTCGTTTTGTTGCAGGTGATTCGACATTAGAAAAGCGATTTCAACAAGTTCGATCCGGTATTCTTTGCCGACAACGAACAAAAGATGATCTAAGTCGGGAAGTTACGCAAATGCGGCGGAAAATGCGGCAGACTTTGATCCTTCGAGACAAGCAATCGTTCGATCTAAAACAGGGTATTGGAGGTATTGTTGATATAGAATTCATTGTTCAATTCTGTGTGCTAAATAATGCGATATTTCGGGAGGAATTGATTGCATTTACTGATAATCTTCGTTTATTGGAAGGCTTGCACTCGGCCAGAATATTGAATCAGAGGGAGGTGAACACGCTTACACGAGCGTATCGTAAATATCGGGATTTGAGCCACCGGTTGGCGTTGAAAAATAGAAAGGCAGCGATTTCCAAAGCAGAATTAGGGGATTACCCAGAACAGGTTCGAAGGATTTGGGATAAACTATTGGTACCCCAATCCACAGAGAACCAATGAAATACGAGACTTAAATGATCGATAGCTTCATTAAACAAACTAGAAAGGTTATACCTACGTCTGTTTGCCTTCTAATCTAGTAGGTTATCTTCTTCCGTAATATCGGTTTTTTTATCGACTGAGGTACTAGGGGTGTGCTGGAGAACAGGGTAATCTACCCAGATGGCTGTTCCTGGTAAGCTCGCCACAAGTTTTTTAATAAACAGATTTAATAACAATTTCAGAACCATGCGGAAATTTTAGGAGGATTGATAATGTCGATGGCGGACAGAGACGGTGTTATTTGGCTTGATGGTGAATGGTATCCCTGGCGGGATGCAAAGGTTCATGTGTTGACCCATACATTACATTATGGCGCTGGCGTATTTGAAGGCTTACGAGCGTATAAAGCAGAACAGGCTACTGCGATATTTCGTTTACAAGAGCATACCGATCGGCTTTTCAGGTCAGCTCATATTCTAAAAATGGCAATCCCTTACGATAAAAGCACACTGAATCAAATTCAGTGTGAAGCAGTGCATAAAAATGGTTTGGACAGTGCATATATCCGCCCTATGTGCTTCTATGGCGCAGAGGGAATGGGCCTACGTGCTGACAATTTGAAAGTACACGTTATGGTAGCAGCTTGGGAATGGGGTGCTTACCTTGGTGCAGAGAATATGGAAAAGGGTATTCGCATTCATACTTCGTCGTTTATTCGTAATCACGTGAATAGTTTGATGTGTAAGGCGAAAGCGAATGGAAATTATATGAATTCTATTCTAGCTCTTCAGGAGGCATTAGGCTCCGGATTTGATGAAGCCCTGTTGCTGGATCATGAAGGATATGTTGCTGAAGGTAGTGGAGAAAATATCTTTATTGTTCGAAATGGAAAGCTTTATACACCAGATTTGACCTCTGCATTGGAAGGTATTACTCGAGATACAATTTGTGTTCTCGCTAATCAATGCGAATTAGATGTGGTCGAGAAACGTATTACTCGTGATGAAGTCTATATCGCCGATGAAGCATTTTTTACCGGAACAGCAGCAGAAGTCACGCCAATCCGCGAGTTAGATGGGCGCTCCATCGGCAACGGTGGAAGAGGGCCGGTTACTGAACGATTGCAGTCGTTATACTTTGAAGTGGTCCATGGAAGAAGTCAGGAACATAGAGATTGGTTGACTAGTGTTTATTGATGAGGGTCCTTATTATTAAAACCTCCTCCCTGGGTGATTTAATTCACACCCTACCGGCAGTTACTGATGCAGTGCGAAATGTGCCGGGAATCCAGTTTGATTGGGTAGCCGAAGAAACGTTTTCGGAAATTCCGTCCTGGCATCCCGCAGTCGATCGTGTTATCCCGATTGCAATCAGGCGCTGGCGTAAGAATTGGTCAATGGCTTGGGCTGAGCGAAATATTCAAGAATCCTTTGCCAATCTCAGAAGTCGTCATTATGATCGGATCATCGATGCCCAAGGATTAATTAAAAGTGCGATTGTTGCGCGTTTTGCTCGTGGTACACGTTATGGGATGACTCGGCAATCATGCCGTGAACCGTTGGCTTCGGTTGCTTACGAAAAACGTATTCGCATTGTAAAAGGAAATCATGCCATAAATCGCGTGCGCGAATTGTTTGCTGCTGTACTTGATTATTGTTGTCCTGCGGAGATTGATTATGGATTGAATAAGGGGGATTTTGAATTTCCTGAGAGTAAACCCTATCTGGTATTTTTACATGGGAGTAGCTGGCCATCTAAGCTATGGCCTCAGGATCAATGGATTGAATTGGCCTTTTTAGCCGAAAAAGCCGGTTTCCGCATTTTTCTGGTTTGGGGTGATGCCAATGAAAAAAATCGTGCTCAGGAAATTGCTTCGTCCTGCAGTGCGGTATCAGTATTGCCAAAAATGAATATCACCCAGATTGCAGGTCTTTTGTCCAGAGCGGCAGGAGTTGTGGGGGTTGACACAGGACTTTCGCATTTGGCGGCGGCGTTGGATATTCCAGGGGTGACACTTTATATGGCGACAGATCCTAAGTTGACTGGCGCTTGGGGTCGGCAACAAACTTGTCTGATATTGGGAAATGCTTATGATTCCGAATGTCAAAGCGAGGTGGGAGTTATGGAGGGACCAAACATAGTTGGGATCGACGTAATGTCGGCTGAAACTGTATGGTGGCTTTTGTTACGAAAATTCCAAATTTAGAAGACAGAAATTCACATGGGTTAATTAGCTGCTAAGATCAATATATCTATGGGTAATTCGGACATTTCCTTGGTCACTACAATTGAACACAAAGACCGATCTGAATCTAAGGTTCAAATCGAAGAATCCGAGCAGAGCGGGTCGTCGAGCCTTTATCAAAAATTTGCTGAAGCTTTGGTTAGCTCAGGTAAACTTCGGGAAACAGAACTGACCCGTGCGCAACGATTTGCAGCTCAAGCGGACGACGAACCCTTGTCCACTTTGCTGGTGAAACTGGGTATGGTATCGGAAAAAGATGTTGCGGAAATCTTGTCCGAAGTAGGTGGTTTTTTTCTGGCGGGTACCAATGATTACCCAGAAGTGTCACCCTTAACGGAAAACGTCTCTTTACGCTTTCTAAAGCAGCATAAAATAGTTGGAATCGAGGATCGTGAAGACTCTGTGGTGCTTGCTATGGCCGATCCGTTGAACGTCTATGCTATAGATGCAATGAGTTTGGCCTGTAGCAAGCCAATTTTGCCTTGGGTAGGTATCGCATCGGAGATTGAAAGTGCTATAGAAAGGCAATTGGGTGCTGGGAAGTCACAGATGGACCAGCTCGTCGACAGCTTTGGTGGTGATGGAGAAATCGATGAAGATGACGTTGAACATCTAAAGGATCTCGCCAGTGAAGCGCCGGTCATTCGAATGGTCAATTTAATCTTCCAACAGGCCCTGGAAACTAAGGCCTCGGATATTCATGTGGAACCCTTTGAACAGCAGTTAAAGGTTCGGCTACGAGTGGATGGCGTTTTACGTGATGTTGAAGCTCCACCAGTACGTTCAATGGCGGCGGTCATATCCAGAATAAAGATAATGGCAAAGCTGAATATCGCTGAACGACGTTTGCCCCAGGATGGTCGTATTAAAGTCCAAGTCCAAGGTAAGGAATTGGATCTGCGTGTTTCTACCATTCCAACTATGTATGGTGAAAGCGTGGTGATACGCTTGCTGGATAAGGAGAACGTGGTACTGGATTTCACGACATTGGGTTTTGCAAGTGATACCTTATCGCAGTTTCATGATGTTTTGGCGATGCCCCATGGTATTATTTTGATTACCGGACCTACTGGCAGTGGTAAGAGCACCACACTCTATACAGCCCTGCATAAGCTAAATACACCGGAGCGGAAAATTATCACCGTCGAAGATCCAGTAGAGTATCAACTTGAGGGTGTCAACCAAATTCAGGCTAAGAATGATATTGGGCTAACTTTTGCTAGTGCTCTCCGCTCTATTGTTCGGCAAGATCCCGATATCATAATGATAGGGGAAATGCGGGATCTGGAAACGGCCCGCATTGCTGTTCAGGCAGCGTTGACTGGGCACATGGTTCTCTCCACTTTGCATACAAATGATGCCGCTGGAGGGGTTACTCGACTGCTAGATATGGGGCTGGAAGATTACTTGTTGACTTCAACAGTCAATGGCATATTGGCCCAGCGGTTGGTACGAAAATTATGCAGCCATTGTAAACAACCCTATAAGGCCTTATCCGAGGTCGTCGAAGAATTACAATTACACCGTTTTGGACAAATCGAGGACCTTACTTTATATAATCCTGGAGGATGTGACAAATGTGGAGGTAGTGGATATTCAGGGCGGATGGCCATAGTTGAATTTTTGGTAATGACCGATTCAATTCGGCGGTTAATTATGAGTCATGCTGAAGCCAACAAAATCCATGAAATGGCATTAACAGGCGGGATGGCTTCGATGTACAGTGATGGCTTGCGGAAGGCGGTTGAGGGGCAAACGACACTTGAAGAAGTAATGCGGGTTACTACTGACGCGTAACATGCCCAATTATTTCTACAAAGCCGTAACGCGTGATGGGCTAACTGTAAGCAATTATAGCGATGCCCAAGATGAATCAGCATTGATTTGTAAACTTCAACAAGATGGGTACATCCCGATAGAAGTTGTTCTAGCTAAGTCCAAGTCGTTTGCCTGGCTCCGTTCGAACAAGTCGACAAAAGACCGTCTTTCGTCGAGTGAAATAACAATATTTACCCGTGAGCTTGCGACTCTAACGGAAGCGGGTTTACCTTTAGACCGATCCCTTTCTCTGCTCATGGATTTGAGTGATGAGAATAGCAATCTCTTCAAGTTAGTTGAAGATGTCCTTGAACGGGTAAGTGGAGGGAATAATCTATCCGACGCGTTGGAAGCACAAGAAGGAACTTTTACCCGATTTTATCTGAATATGATTCGTGCTGGTGAAGCCGGAGGAAGCCTTGCTCCGGTGTTGAAACGGCTTTCTGACTATTTGGATAGATCCAAAGAACTCCGAGATACCGTCACTACGGCAATGATTTATCCAACTATTTTATTGGTTATGGCTTTAACGTCATTATTGGTGCTGTTGACGTTTGTAGTTCCCCAATTTAAAGAAATGTTCGATATGGCTGGGACAGAATTGCCGGTATCAACACAAATAGTTATTTCAGTCGCCGATTGGTTACAGAGTTACTGGTGGGTACTGATTGGTATAGTCATCCTCGGGGTCAGTTATATGCGGTTTCAGCTGTCAGACAAAGAAGGGCGCTATGTATGGGATACCCGGTTTCTAAAAATCCCTTTGGTAGGTGATCTTATCGTTAAGGTAGAAGTGACCCGTTTTAGTCAAACCTTGGGGACACTGTTAACCAATGGTGTTCCAATGTTGTCTGCTCTTTCGATAGTGAAGGAAACGTTGGGCAATCGTGTTATCGCTGAAAAAATTGAGGTTGCCACTAACAGTTTGAAAGAAGGGAGGGAGTTGTCCGGTCCATTAATTGAATCGCAATTGTTTCCAAAAATGGCCATTCAAATGATAAAACTTGGTGAAGAAACTGGGAAATTGGAAGAAATGCTAGAAAAAGTCGCTACTGTCTATGATAAAGAGGTAAAGGTTGCGATTCAACGTGTGTTGAACCTGATCGAACCTGTATTAATTATCGGGTTGGGTATACTCGTTGCAGGAATTATTGTTTCAGTTTTGATGGCAATATTGAGTGTCAATGATCTGGCGTTTTAAAATCCGCAGATCAAAATTTTTGAATAACCCTTTGGATACCAAGCTAAGTTACCGTGATTGATATGTTTTCTATCTCGACCCGTCTATATTTTTTGTTAAAGAGACCTAAAGGAAAAGAAGTGAATACAAAGTATTTTTTTAATAAACGCTTCGACATGAAAAGCACTCGTGGTTTTACATTGGTCGAATTATTGGTTGTGATTGCTATATTGGCATTATTAGCGGGTGTTGTTGGGCCACAGGTAATGAAGCGGTTAAGCGAATCTAAAACCAAGGCTGCAAAAATTCAGATGGAAGATCTGTCTGCAGCTCTGGATATGTATCGCTTAGATGTAGGCCGATATCCGACTAGCGATGAAGGATTGAAGGCATTGGTTGAAGCTCCATCCGATATTAGTTCTTGGAGTGGCCCGTATTTGAGGAAGCAAAAAGTGCCTAAAGATCCTTGGAGCAATGAATATCGGTATGTCTCCCCTGGAGAGCACGGTAAATTTGATCTATCTACACTTGGCGCCAACAACTCGGAAGGTGGTGAAGGTGAGGATAGGGATGTTCTCGGATGGGAATAACCGAAGAACAACGAGTCTGATTTGGCGGGTGCCCTGGTATTGGAATTGTGCTTGGAGGATGCCTGGGAATACGCGCTGCGATAAGGGTTTCACGATTATTGAGCTCATTGTAGTACTGGTTATCATGGTGATGGCTGCTGCAATCACAGGACCCAATCTAGTTCGTGGACTGGCTAGTATACAACTGAAATCGGCGGCAAGAGATGTGGCCTCCGCCTTACGCCATTCCCGGTCTTACGCAGTGATTACCGCTAATGAATCCGAGTTTTATTTGAATCTTGAGAAAAATTTGTACAGTGTCAGTGGGAAAAAAAAGGTTTATCACTTGTCAGATTCTGTCCGACTTAAACTCGTTACCGCTGAATCTGAAATCACCGGTGCTGAGGAAGGTGCAATTAGATTTTTCCCCGATGGTTCATCGACAGGTGGTCGAGTCACGTTGGAGGCCGAGGAACGCAAGTACCATATCGACGTAAATTGGCTTACCGGTCAAGTGGTTTCGCGAGTAGAAAATTGAAGTTGCAACGGGGGTTTTCCTTACTGGAAATCTTGGTTGCTTTTTCCATACTCGCGTTGTCGCTGGGTATTTTGCTTAGAGTATTCTCTGGTAATGTACAGTTGGCGGGAGTTTCAGATGACTATAGTACAGCTGTTTTGCTGGCAGAATCCCAATTGGCTGAGGCGACTGCAATCACACTTGAAGAAGGAGAATCCATCGGTGAGTTTGATGATCGATTTGTGTGGGTGACAAGTATCAGTCTTTACGACCCTGGATTGGAAGAACTGGATCTCGATAGTCTATCTGTTTCCCCCTATCGGATTCAGGTAAAAGTTGCCTGGGGAGCCGGTGACTCACCTCGTTCTATCACCTTGACGACTCTTCGGTTGCAATCCAAATCTTAGTAATATAGTGAATTTTTTCGTCAACAACCTCGTCAAAGGAGAAAATCGCTCAAAGTTTCGCGAGCCACAGACCGGGTTTACGCTTGTAGAGGTCCTCATTGGAATGACCTTGCTAGGAGTCATTATGGCGCTGTTGTTCAGCGCATTTCGTATTGGCGTAACCAGTTGGGATGCAGGAGAACGACGCGTCATTGAAACAAATAACCTTGTGATCGTTCAGAATTTTTTGCGATCACGAATCTCGAGTGCGCAACCTGTATTCGATGATTTTAGTGATGATGAGAAGCAATTTTCCTTTATTGGTACCGAAAATTCTCTGCAATTTGTATCTTCGCTTCCCGCACGCAATGGACTCCAAAAATTCACATTGGTTTTTGACGAAGATAAAGAGCGGAAACTAAAGATATCGGTTGAACCATTTTTTCCCACTTTTGATGGTGATGATTCTGTTAAAAACGAAGTAATTTTATTTGAGGCTATAAAACAAATGGACCTAAGCTATTTTGGTTCCAGTTCATTTGGTGAGGAAGCGAATTGGCAGAATGATTGGGAGGATAGAGAGTACTTGCCGGATCTGATCAAGCTAGATTTACGATTCCACGATAAGCCAGAGCAATCCTGGCCGCCATTTTTGGTCCGTTTTCGGGTTGATTCGAATCAAAGCTGAGAGTGGGTATTTGCGTCAGCGTATTTCACCTGCTCAACACATCCGGGGTTCTTAGTGAGGGAATCCCTGTCGGTGCATTGATACAAAGCGTATGGGGGCATTCAATTCAGCACCATGAACATATTTTCCAAGCACAACGCCATAGAGTGCGGTGTTGCTGTGGCCTAATCGTTAAACTCTGATAAGAAATGCAGGTTAGAAGACCGTACAAGAATCGGAGACAGTCGGGTGCTGCCTTGGTCATCGTACTATGGTTTATTGTTTTATTGAGCATAATGGCTGGAAGTTTTACGTTGACTATGCGTCGAGAGACTGGCCTGATTCGTAATACAAAACAACAAGCTATATATGGGGCGTTGGCAGATGGAGGTCTCTATTTTGGCATGATGATGTTGCTCCAATCGGATCTAGATATTAAATGGAAGGCCGATGGAACGGTCTATGAAATTCCTTTAGGTGGAGGAAAGGTTCGTGTGCAAATCTTTGATGAAGCGGGGAAATTTGATTTGAACCATACGGATGGCCCGGTTCTTCGGAGTGTATTTTCCAGCGCTGGTTTGAACGATGAAGATGCGGAATCTTTGGCTGATGCGGTGTTGGATTGGCGAGATGATGATGATTTAACTCATCTAAAAGGTGCCGAAGAGGATGATTATCAGGATGTCGGGCGCGACTACGGCCCTCGAAATGGTCCTTTCCAATCAATTGAGGAATTTGGGTTAGTGCAGGGTGTGAATTATGATGTTTACCGGGCCATAAAACCATTGATTACGATTTATTCGGGTGAACCTGGTATTGAACCCGCAGTCGCATCAAAAGAAGCACTTTTGGCCCTTCCTGATATCAATATATCAACGGTGGAAGAATTTATTCTTTCACGATCAGAGAATCTAGACGACTCAGATTTAACAAATGAATTTCAAGGAATTCAAGGTGTAAGTGCTGGCGGAAAAACAGATAACTTCTATAGTATAAGGACAGAGGCACGAATGACAGGCGATATTGTCACAGCAGTATCGGCGATAGTAACGAAAAAGAGTACGCCATCTGGAGTACCTTTTACAGTTTTGCAATGGAGTCGGTTCGCGGTGGGCCAAAATTCATTGTTTTCCCAAAATGCCACGAAATTGCACGTGGAAAAAACCAATTAATAGATTCCCCCGCCCTTACGGTAATGATTGATTTAAATACAGATATTCCATTAGATTTTGGAAAGTTTTGGCGATGGTGGATGGCTGAGCTCAGCGCTTTGGTTCCACCATGGTTTTTTGAACTGATTAAAAGAAAACGCGATTTTCTGGTATTAACGAAGACAAGTGGGGCGATCGAATTAATACACATCAGCGACGGTGTTAACCGGAATTTAGGGGTATTTCCTCTGAACAATGACGGGAAACGGGCCCTGCATCTTTTATTTTCCGAGCAAAAAGAGCTGACTGATACTGAAATTATACTCCGGCTAGGTTCGGACCAGGGTTTGCTGAAAGTGTTTAAATTGCCAGCCGCAACCCAGGAAAATTTGTCAAAGGTGGTTGCTTTCGAGATGGACCGCCAAACACCTTTCAATGCCGATCAAGTCTATTACGACGCACGAGTGGTGGAGAAATTAACTAACTCTAACCACATTAAAGTTGAGCTTGCATTAGTGTTGCGTTCAAGTCTCGATGAGATGCTACAGGAGTTATTCGAATGGGGATTGCGACCAAATATTGTCGATATGGCAGTGGCTGACGGTGAAAAGAATTTTTCCAAGCCTTTGTATAACTTACTTCCAGTAGCATCTAGGTCAAAGAAACGGGATTTACCAAAATTATTAAATTTAACCTTGTCGGGCGTTTTATGCTTACTTTTAATTTTGATTTTGGTCCTCCCAATTTGGGCAAAAAAAACCTATTTAACCCGTCTTGAAATGGAAGTTTCGAATATAGGCAAAGTTGCCAACAGAGTCCAGTCTATGAAAAAGCAGGCTGATACACAACTTAAGGAATTGGGTTTTTTGCTCGAAAAGAAACGCACCGAACCCATTATGATGGAAACCTTGGAGGAATTAACCAAGCTGATTCCTGACAATTCCTGGCTAACCAATTTCGATTATAAAAACAAACGTTTAAAAATACAGGGCCAGTCGCCAGCAGCATCCTTGCTGATTGAAACGATTGAATCATCTCCATTGTTTCAAAATACTAATTTTGTTTCCCCGGTGACGCAAGATAAAAGAACCGAATTAGAACGGTTTCAAATTGTAACTGAGGTTTTTAATAAGAGAGAAAATGGACGGACAGCTGATTCAAAATCGTGATCGTTGGCTAGCAATCACCGTCCTGATAGGCATTATAGGCGTTTTCTATATGGTAGCCGTTATGCCTCTTTTATCTATTGCCAATGGTTATCAGGAATCAATCGATGACTTGGAGTTTAAATTACAGCGTTATAAACGGATTGCATCACAAAAAAACTCTGTTTTAAAACGTGTAGCGGAAATTAAAAAAAAGCAAGCGTCCAACAATAATTTTATAGTTAGAAAAACCAATGCGTTGGCTTCAGCGGATTTGCAAAAATTAATCAAATCGGCTGTGTCTTCGGCTGGCGGTGGTTTGACTAGTACTCAAGTACTCCCTGGTCGGGAAGAAAATGGAGTTGTCCGTATCGGAATAAAAGTCCGCATGTCGGGAAATATGCAAGTATTGAAATCGGTCTTACACAGACTTGAGTCAGAAAGGCCGATGCTGATCATAGATAAATTGAATATTCGGTCTGTAAAAAGCCGTCGTCGGGATAAAAAGACACGGAAGTTAGTATCGTCCAGTAAGCTCAATGTCGATTTTGAAGTTGTTGGCTATATGAGGGAATGAAGGCGATGAAAGTTGCGATACATAAGGAGTATGGTTTAACTGCAATCTTGGCGGGTTGTTGCCTTTTTCTTTTGGTTTTTGCTTTCCTAGAATGGGTAGTTATCAACTATAGGTTTGGACCTCCAGAGATCGTCGATACCAATTCGGGGAATCCTTCCGAGCCTATCAAAGTGGGTAAGTTTTCGCTGGACCCACAAGAGACCTTTATTGAAATTGTAGAGAGGCCTTTGTTTTTTACCGATCGCAAACCTAAGGAAGATGAACCGGAAGGTGTCATTAGTCCCAATGTTGCAGTTGTTTCAAAAAAGCTGAACGCAAAATTAATGGGCGTCTATACCACTGCCGAAGGTATGACCGCGCTACTTTTGGATTCTAAGGGAAAATATGACCGTGTTAGAGAAGGTGACTTTGTAGAGGGCTGGGAAGTTAGGGAGTTATTTGAAGACCGGGTCACATTTGTTGCCGGAAATTCTAATGAAGAGCTCAAGTTGCGAAAACCCAAACCGAAAAAAGCACTTAGACCATCGAGAAAATCTAGAGTAAAAAAACGGTCAAAGAAATGAATATAGGTCTAGCCTGTTTTTCTCGTAAGTTTTTTACTGCGGGCTTGCAATGCCTCGTTACACCGATTGGAAAGGGCTCTTAATTTCCTGCTAGATGTGCCTTGTGGCAAATGATTTATCGACTAGCTTTTCCCATCAATCCAATATGACAGAGCATCAGAAATATTAATTGAAAAATCAAACATGAAATGCTTAAAAATTAAAGTTTGCTGTGCATTTTTAGTCATGACCGTTTTGCTGGCAGCTTGTGACCATCCCAAAAAACGCCCATTAGAAGCCATTGTCGAACAGGATGTTGAAGCACAAACGGAAGTAGTGGGTCTTGATGAACCTACGTACTCACCGGAAGAAGAATATGTCGAAGCAGAGTCAACGGTTTATCCGGGTACAGGCTATTTCGTCGGCAAAAGAAAAACGCCTCATACATTGCAAGAATCGAAGAGAAAAGGCAAATATACGCTTAATTTCGATGGTGCTGATTTGAGCGAAGTTGCCAAAGTTATCCTCAGTGACACACTAAACAAAAACTATGTTATTAATCCAAAAGTAGGGGGCAGTGTAACTCTACAAACGTCAAGACCATTAACCAAGGAGGAATTACTCCCGACTTTGGAAATGATCCTGCGTATGAATGGCGTGGTGTTGCTCCATGAGGATGGGTTATATCGAATCGAACCGGCTGCCCAAGCATTGTCTGGAGCACAAATGTCACAATTTGGCGTGGCTGGCAAGCGACTTCCATCGGGATTCCATATCCAGATAATACCACTTCGCTACATTGGTGTTCAGGAAATGCAGAAGATCTTAGCGCCTCTGTTGCCACCCAAGGCAGTGGTACGTGCTGATATATTCAGGAATCTCTTGATGGTTGCAGGTACCTCCAGGGAATTGGAAAGCATTTTAGAAACAGTATCGATATTTGACGTTGACTTCCTCAAAGGCATGTCGGTTGGCATTTATCCATTGTCTAATGTGGATTCGGCCACCTTGATCAAGGAGTTGGAAAATCTTTTTGGTAAAGGTGGGGATTCACCAGTGGCAGGTATGTTTCGTCTGGTCTCGATAGAAAGACTCAATGCAGTGATGGTGATTACTCCTCAACCGGAATACTTGAAGCAGGCAGCATTGTGGATAAATCGCCTAGACAAAATCAACACGACCTCCAGCGGTGGAGCGCACGTCTACCGAGTTCAAAATGTTGATGCCGTTGAACTGGCACAAACCCTCAATGACATTTTTGGCGGCCGAAAAAAGAAAAATGAGATTCCGTCAGCGGTTGTCGCTCCCAATCTGAAACCAAAAGAAATTAGTGCCGAGATTAAACAACCCCTTCGGAAAAACCTATCGAAAAAACAACTTTCCCTGGATGATGTTGGCGAGGTCCGCATTATTGCCGACGCGACCAATAATTCCCTGGTTATTGTCGCCACCGCCCAGGAATACGAAATCATTGAGGAAGTTATCAAAAAACTGGATATCGTTCCCCTCCAAGTATTGATCGACGCGACCATTATCGAAGTGCGGTTGACCGACAAATTGAGGTATGGATTGCAATGGTTCTTCGAACACAAAGGTGGCAGCTTCCTGGGTACCGGGATCTTAAAGGATTCAACAATACCCATCAATCCAAACGTTCCCGCTACTTTTGCGGCTGCAGCGTCAGGTTTCTCTTACGTTCTGGCAGCCAACGACGTTAGTGTTGTTTTGAACGCGCTGGCCAGCGATTCTAAAATCAATGTGGTTTCATCCCCCTCGTTGATGGTATTAAATAACCAGGAGGCCAGCATTAAAGTTGGCGACCAAATATCTATTCGGACCAGTTCAACAACCAATACTAGTGGGGGCGCAGATCCTTTGGTCACGAGCCAATTTCAACAACAGGATACAGGGGTCACCTTATTAGTCAAACCTCGGGTAAATCCCGGCGGGTTGGTAATTATGGACGTCGACCAAAAAGTCGATAACGCGGCTGAAGCGAGTTTTGGTGACAGTGGAAATCCTGATATTTTCCAGCGGCAGATCAAGAGTTCCGTAGCAGTTCAAAGTGGGGAAACGTTGGTACTGGGTGGGTTGATATCCGAAACAACAACTGAATCTGAAAGTGGTATTCCATTTTTGTACAATCTACCGTTGATTGGCTTCTTATTCGGAACCACCGACACCAGTGTAGTTAAACAAGAGTTAGTGATTTTGATTACCCCCCGCGTCGTGGAAAATACGCGTGATGCACGGGCTGTAACCTTGGAATTTAAACGTAAATTGACAGGGATTTACGAGGAGGTATCCGATGAAAAGTACCAAGAATAATGAAGTGGGTAGTCGATTAAAGCAAAGGATCTAATAAAAAAATACCGGTTAGGAGGTTGATCCTAACCGGTGCCAAATCGATGGAACGATAATTTTATTAAAATTAGTAAATCCGCGAGATTTATGCCCGACAAAACATACTCAGCGGCTCGCCCATCGCTTCCCGATACGCCGCATCGCCATCTTGAAAAACTGGTGGCTAAATATGGCGTATATCCCGAGGAGGATCCCGAAAATTTTAATATAACTTTTAATCCTACTCATGGTTTAACCTAAATATAAAATTGAAGAAAGTTAATTTAGATTCTTAAAAGCATTATTGATGCCATTTTAAAAATGTGCTGTTAATCAATAATATAAATTAATCATTAATGCGCCTTGTAAAAAATTCTGTCTAGGCTGGATTGCTTACACCTTTCGTGGTGACGACGCATAATGATTCCCTTCCATAAGCCGTGCTTACCCCCAGGTAATTCTGCCTCTCCATCGACATAAAACCCATTTTTGCCTTCTTCATTCCTGTTATTGAAAACTCATTAGGCCTTTCGTACATTTCTGTTTGCCGGAAAATGACGATATTATGCCCAGGTCTTGAATGGGGTAATGTTGATAAATATGAATTTTGCATCTAGGTGAGAATACATGGCACGTTCCGAAAAAGTTTCATGGCTGGTTAAATTAAAAAAACCGACAATCACTGTGGTTACGATGTTGCTTGCGTATTCCATGTTTGGTTTTTTGCTGGTTCCCATGTTGATCGAGTCACAACTACCCAAGATAATCTATGAACAAACTGGACGCGACAATTCACTCGCCAAAGCGGAGTTTAATCCATTCTTGTTGACTTTGAGGTTGCAAAACTTCGAAATTGAAGACTCTAATACCGAGAACTTTGTTAGCTTCGAGGAACTTTTTGCTGATCTAGAAGCCATTTCTCTCTTTGAATGGGTTTATCGTTTGGACGAGGTGCGTTTAACAAAACCTAGGTTGCGTATCGCAGTGCTATCTGAGGGTGAGTTTAACTTTTCTAGTTTGCTCGCAAAAAGTGAGAGTGAGGTGGATGACTCTGTTGAAGAAAGGTCCAGTATCCTACCGTTAAGAATTCGTTTTCTGCATATTGATGAGGGTCAGGTCGATTTCGAGGATTTGTCTCATCCGACGCCTTATAAAACTGTATTGGGTCCTGTAGATTTTGCCTTAAACCAAGTCTCCACCGTTCCCAATGAGGATTCGATGTATCGTTTCAGTTCGGTTGTCGACGGCACCGGCGAGATTTACTGGGAAGGAAATATTACCGTGGAACCATTGAGGTCTCATGGTGAATTGAAACTGAAAAAGGCGCAATTACCGCGTCTCTGGGCCTATATCCAAGACATTGTTAATTTTGCAATCCCCCAAGGTGAGCTGGGTATGGAGGTGAAGTATGAATTCGATGGCGTTGCCGAAAATCCGCAACTTTTAATCTATGAAGGACAGTTGAAATTGGATGCGTTTCAATTAATGGAAAAGGACCAAAACACATCGTTGATCGATATCCCTCAATTTTCCATTGACGGGTTCAGTGTCGATCTTCAGCAACAGCAAGTGATGATACGATCCATCCAATCCACTGGCGCGAGTTTCGATTTCAAGAAAAATAAGAGCGGCGTGCTGAACCTCATTCCTTTATTTGAGGTCGGTAACTTTTCGACGGTTAAGGCCAAACAAAGTGTTAGCACAGTGCTCGAAGAGAGTGCGCTAGAGGGGACCAGTAAGTCATCCAAAAGTACTCCCGACAAAGAATCCACTAGGACGACTCTAACCTCGACCAGCGAGATTCCCAATTTGGAAAGGGAAACTGGGTTACCCACCAAGCACGAAGTGACATCAATTCCAGATGAGGGCATTGTTCGCCAGCCATCTCCCAAAAATGAGCCTTTGGCAGACATGCCTTGGCTAGTAGAAATTAGGGATGTATCGCTACGCGAAAATAAGCTTCGCTTTGAGGATCAGTCGCCCAAGCAAGCTATTGTCGTGGAATTAGCGCCGTTGAATCTTACATTAAACAATATTAGCAGCGCACCGGGAAGCGAGCTGAAGCTGAAATTGGATAGTGGAATGAATCAAACGGGTCGAATTGATATCAATGGGTCGGTAACTATAGATCCTTTTCTAGGATCCTTGCATTTGGGTATGTATCAAGTTGATTTAGGAAAATTATATCCCTACGCCGAGACACTAATAGAAAATTTTCAGGGTATTGTGCAGTTGGACGGTCAACTTGATTTTAATTTCGATGAAAACGATAAACCTAACTTGAAGTACGATGGTTCATTGGGGTTGTCAAATTTGAAACTAGCCAAAGATGATCTAAAGTTGGCCACGGATAACTTTAGCGTCCAAGGCACACTCGATGTTTCTCAAGACGCGAACGATCAACCGTTAGTGGATTATGCGGGATCCATTAAATTGGATAAGCTCAATGCACAGCTAGGGGAAAATGATTTCGAGTCACGCCAGGTGCAACTAAAAGGTCAGATGGCCTTCAGCAATAATGCCAATCAAAATCCAATGGCTCGTTATGATGGTAGTCTAGCCATACTCGGGTTACATACGGATGTCGATGTTTATAGTCTTCGAAGTGGAGGAATTTGGATTGACGGTCGGGTGGATTTTCATAGGGATTCGGGTAGCACACCTATGTTGCGCTACCGTGGTGACACCCGTATCGACAATTTCGTCGCTATTGATATTAACAAAGGCTACGACGCGTTGAAATGGACGACCCTGTCGCTACGAGGATTAGTTTTTGATCACGAACCCACTGAGCTACATTTGTCTGAAGCTATAGTTAATCAGCCCTACGCAAGAGTTGTCATTCATCCTGATACGCATGCAAGCGACGTAGAAGATGATTCAGAAATGCCAAGGGGGCCTACGCAAATAGACACCGGCAAAGCAATTAACAATCAGCCGTCGGAACCTGAAAAACAATCAATTCCGATCGGAATAAAGAAAGTGACCATTAAAGATGGTTCCGCAAATTTCGCCGATCGTTCACTAATGTTAGATTTTGTCACGGGAATTCACCAGTTGAATGGTACCATCAGTGGTTTGTCGTCGAAGCAAGATGGCCGAGCAAGTGTATTGATCGAAGGCCAAGTCGATAATTATGCACCGGTCGCAATTGAAGGCGCGATCAACCCCTTGAGCAGTCATGCCTTTACCGATATAGCGGTCCTATTTGATGGTATTAGTTTAACAACTTTTACACCCTATTCTGGTCATTTTGCCGGTTATAAAATTGAAAAAGGTAAGATGTCTTTGAAGTTGCATTACAAATTGGATAATCGACACCTTAAAGCAGAGAATAAAATCCTTTTGGAACAATTGACATTGGGGGAACGCGTTGAGAGTGCTGCAGCAACGTCACTTCCTGTGGATTTGGCTATCGATTTGATGAAAGACACAGACGGCAATAT
>Ga0209992_10001716_pt1 | contig 22022 bp, 20 predicted proteins | sample 2SBtaG_2_FD_182564 | JGI IMG/M metagenome (GOLD analysis project Ga0209992, IMG submission 182564) | Deep subsurface microbial communities from Kolumbo volcano to uncover new lineages of life (NeLLi) - 2SBTROV12_ACTIVE470 metaG (SPAdes)... | ecosystem: Environmental > Aquatic > Marine >... | reverse complement strand
TGAACATGAGGCCTCTGAGGGTAAGCATAAGAGGCGCGATGTGTTCGGGATAGCGATCAAATTTTTCTTGAATTTCACTTTTCATCATTGTGCATTGTGTTCACCGAATACTGCCGTTATATCAATAAGCTTATGTACATCCATTTGTGGTTCATACACAGGATGGATTAAATGCTATATCCTGCTTTGCGGCAAGCGATGTCCGAAAGTGTAATTCGAGAGATGATGAACGATGAATTAATGATGCAAGCGGCATTGAAGCTGGCTCAGCAGGCCGAAACGGCCGGTGAGGTGCCGGTGGGTGCGGTGGTATTGAAAGAGGGCGAGATCGTCGGGCGCGGATTCAATGCACCGATTTCGCAGCATGATCCATCTGCACATGCTGAGATGATGGCATTGCGCGATGCGGCGCAGCGCCTGGGTAATTACCGTCTGGTCGGTTGTGAGTTATTCGTGACGTTGGAGCCATGCCTGATGTGTGCCGGGGCGATCATGCATGCACGCATTGCCAGGGTGGTCTTCGGTGCCAGAGACCTTAAGACAGGGGCGTGCGGTAGTGTCTTGGACGCTTTCAGCGAAAAGCGTCTCAATCATCATGCCGAGGTGGTGGGCGGTGTGTTGGCAGACGAATGTGGTTTAATGCTCAGTCACTTTTTTGCAAAGCGCCGCGCGCAGCAAAAGGCGGGAGTCACAATGCCGGAATTTTCAAACGAGGGCTGATGAAGATAACGATTCACATTGCTACGCAGCAGCTTGAATTGTTCGATGACAGAGGCAAGTCATTGCGTAGATATGCGGTTTCCACCGCTGCAAAAGGCGTCGGCGAAAAAAATGGCAGCTTATGCACACCGCGCGGCAGGCATATAGTCCGTGCCAAAATTGGTGCGGGCGAACCGGAAAATACGGTGTTTGTGGGGCGACGCCCGTCTGGTGAGATATATACGCCCGAGCTGGGAGTGCAATTCCCTGATCGAGACTGGATATTGACGCGTATCCTGTGGTTATCAGGTTGCGAGCCGGGTTTGAATCGATTGGGGAGTAGTGACACGATGCGCCGCTATATTTATATTCACGGTACACCGGACTCGACCCGAATGGACATCCCTGATTCACACGGATGTGTTCGGATGCGTAATGAAGATTTGATTGAATTGTTTGATTTGGTCTCTGCTGGAACAACTGTTGAGATCATTGTGTGATGATTGACTGACTAATTTAGGGGGGTTGAGGTATGAGTAATCCTTTTACCGTGAGTCTGGTGAGTTGGCACGACGGTGAGCCGTTGCTTAAGTTGGTTCGCGAGGCAGTGTTCATCCATGAGCAGGGTGTGCCTGAAGCGTTGGAGTGGGATGAACTGGATGAAGGTTGTCGTCATGCGTTGGCGCTAAGCCATCAGGGCGATGCCATTGGATCAGGGCGTATGTTGGAAAATGGGCATATCGGTCGAATCGCGGTGTTACCCGATTGGCGCAAACAAAAGGTCGGTACGGCAATCATGGAGGCCTTTCTGGAATATGCAGAAGCTAATGATTACAAGCAAGTGGATGTAGATGCACAAACTCATGCGATGCGCTTTTATCACAGCTTTGACTTTGTCGAAGAGGGGGATGAGTTTTTGGATGCAGGCTTGCCACATATCAAGATGCGTCTAAAGCTACTGCCTAAATAAGCTGAAGCTACTTCCCGGATATATAGTCTGCCACACTGAAATTTTTCACCGCTTCCGGTTGTGCAACGGTAAAGGCACTGGATAGTGCTCCGGTACCGAATGATTCCGCAAAGATAAGGATGGGCGCGGGGATAAAGTAGTGATATTGAATCTCTGACAAGGTGTAGCCAGTGAAACCCAGCAGCACCATCGTGGTAGCTAACATCATGGTTGCCATCGCGAATCCTGCACAGAAAAAACCATTGAACATTACGAAGACGAATAGGTTTTTCGGCAGGAAACGCCTGCCGATATACAACAAGCCTTGACTGACAAAGATCGGTATTGCCAGCATCAAGAACCCGTTGATGCCGAGTGAAAGGAAATTGATACCTGAGTATATCCAGGTGCCTAGCATGATTGCTGTGAGTGTGATCAACGCGATAGGCCAGCCGAACATGAGTAAGAATAAAGTTGCCCCCAGCATGTGAAAGTTGAATCCGGGACGGACACCGGCATTGAGTTGCCAGAATATCGTGATACCCAGCCCTAGACCGATCAGCGCATTGAAACGCTGATTGTTGTCGAACAACTCTCGCCAGTTAGCCAATCGAAAGGCGCGAAATATCAATATCATGAATAGCAGATTGCACAGCCATAACAGGTCATTGCTGAATAGTATGGCGGGCAGGTTCATGGTAGCGGATAGGGTAGTGGCTCAAATGCCAGTTTTGCATCCAGAAGCGAACCGAGATGAACCGGGTAAGCATCGTGACTCGCGATCTGCATAACAGCCAGCACATCAAAGCCGCCTCCTGGGGCTGCTGAGGCGTTAGCGATGACGCCGCTGGCATGATTTTCCATGTCTGCGCTATATAGTTCATCACCCGGTAGCGGTGATTCATCGCTGTCGACATGAGCCAGGTACATGCGCCGTTTCTGCTTCCCGAGGTAGTGGGTACGTGCGACGATTTCCTGACCTGGATAACACCCCTTGTTGAAACTAATCCCCCCAATCAGATCTAGATTCACCATTTGCGCGACAAAGTGCTCTTGGGTTTGTGGCAGGATATTTGGAATTCCCGCTTTGATATTGAGCCAGTCCCAGCAGCGACTACCGACCGGGCGTGCTTTTTCGCTGATCGCTTCCCATAGTTTGGGTGCATGTTGTGGTGAAGTGCTGATCTGGAATCTTTCCTCGTCTATCTTCAATACTGAGGCCTGTTCGAATCCAGCAGCACCAAGTGCCTGCTGTGGCAGTTTACCCAAATGGTTTTGCAGAACTTCGCTTGCTTTTGATCCGGACACTCCCAGCACAACAATCTCGTCGCTGGCATCGCTGATTTTCACCTTGGCTCGCAGCACATACATACTGAGCTTTTTATGCATCGGTGCAATCAATTCACGCGGCAACTGCAGTAGGTAATCGTCTCCTTCCTGCCAGATCAGCATGGTTGCCAATACTCGGCCCTTGGCAGTATTCAAGCTGCTGTATTGCGCACTGGTTTTGCTGACTTCACGTATATCGTTGCTCAGCAGGTTTTGCAGGAATGTCAGAGCATCTTCACCAGAAGCACGCAAAGTGCCAAATTGGCTCAGGTCGCATAGCACAGTATTGTTTGCGGTCGTGTCCAGCTCGGCAGATATATTACCGAAGTCTTGTGCCACGCCTGAATCCATATTTGCGCCGTGCTGAATGAGGTTATCTTGCCAGAATATGTTCATGGTGATTGAATCTTGTATGGGGTGTGATGTTGTGTAGAAGCATCGAACCCATACAGTGTTGTGCAAGCAGCAGCCTGTGTCAACCTGACGATGACGTACTTATGCTATTCCGCTAAACTCCACAACATGAAAATCATCTGCACCACTTTTCTGGCACTACTGCTTACCGCGTGTGATAGCGGGCTATGGAACAATCCTTATCCTGCATCGGATGATGGAAAGTCTATCCTCTATACCGCGTTTACCGCTCGCCCTAAGCATCTTGATCCGGCACAGGCCTATAGCGAGAACGAGTATAACTTTATTGCTCAGATTTATGCGCCACCGCTGCAATACCATTATCTGAAGAGACCCTATCAGCTTATCCCGTTGGCAGCCAGCCAGATGCCGACGGTGAGGTTTCTGGATAAACATCATCGTCCTTTACCAGGCAACACACCTGACCATGACATCGCCTACAGTGTTTATGAGGTAAGCATCAAGCCGGAGATGCGTTACCAACCTCACCCTGCATTTGTGCCGGAATACGCAAACCTGACACCAGATCATCTAGACGGTGTTTACGCACTGAGCGATTTTCAGCGGACAGATACACGTAGCGTGACGGCAGCGGATTATGCGTATCAAATCAAGCGGCTGGTTCATCCACAACTGCATACCCCGATTGCAGGTGTCATGAGCGAATACATCGTCGGGCTTAAGGACTATGCTGAAACGCTGCAAAGAGTTAGCCAAGATCAACCGGAGACTTTTCTAGACCTGAATGCCTATCCCTTGCCAGGCGTCGAGGTCGTGGATGAGACGACTTATCGCATCACCATTAAAGGTAAGTATCCTCAGTTTATTTATTGGCTGGCGATGCCATTCTTTGCACCGATGCCGCAAGAGGCGGAACGTTTCTATGCGCAAGAAGGAATGCGTGAACGAAATCTGATATTGGATTGGTGGCCGGTTGGCAGCGGACCATATTACCTTTCTGAAAATGATCCGAACCGGCGCATGGTGCTTACTCGTAATCCATATTACGACAGTGAAACCTATCCCACCGAGGGTGAAGTCAGCGACGAAAAGGCTGGCTTACTGATAGATGCTGGTAAGTCGTTGCCGTTGATCGAACAGGTGATATTTAGTCTGGAGAAGGAAACCATCCCGTACTGGAATAAATTTCTACAAGGTTATTACGATGCGTCGGGTATCAGTTCAGACAGTTTCGATCAAGCCGTGCAAATGAGTGTGGGCGGTGAAGCGTCGGTGACCGACCAGATGCAGGCGCATGGAATTGCGCTCTCTACTTCAGTCGCGACCTCAACGATGTATACGGGTTTCAATTGGCTGGACGAAACAGTGGGGGGGAGCTCTGAACGAGCGACCAAGCTGCGCCGCGCGATTGCGATTGCGATCGATTTTGAGGAGTTTGTATCCATATTTGCAAATGGGCGAGGCATCCCTGCGCAGTCGCCGATTCCGCCGGGTATCTTCGGTTATCGCGGTGGGGAGGACGGTGTTAACCATTATGTCTATGACTGGGTGGACGGGAAGCCTAAGCGAAAATCCATAGATGAAGCCAAGAGACTATTGGCAGAGGCGGGCTATCCCGGTGGCGTGGATGAACAAACCAAGCAGCCACTGGTGATTCACTTGGACACCACCGCAAATGGCGTGGGCAATAAATCGCGTTTGGATTGGCTGCGTAAGCAGTTTGATAAGATCGATGTGCAACTGGATGTACGCAGCACGGATTACAACCGCTTTCAAGACAAGATACGGCGTGGTGATACCCAGATGTTCTATTTTGGTTGGAATGCCGACTATCCCGATCCAGAAAACTTCTTCTTCCTGTTACACGGTCCACAGGCCAAGGTGGGCAAGAGTGGTGAGAACGCGGCGAACTACAGTAATCCGGAATACGACAAGTTGTTCGAGCAGATGAAAAATATGGACAACACGCCGGCGCGTCAGGCCATCATCGACGACATGTTGGAGATATTGCGTCACGATTCGCCTTGGTTGTGGGGATTTCATCCGAAAAATTATGTATTGCAGCATGGCTGGGTGAATAACGTCAAAGCCAATGTGATGGCTAATAATAAGATGAAATACTGGCGCATAGATAAGGCTCAGCGTAGTACAAAGCGCCACGAGTGGAATCAGCCTGCACGCTGGCCTCTCATAATTGCTGTAGCTCTTATGTTGTTGTTTACCGGGTGGCTGTGGCGTGTCCTGCGTAGGCGGGATGATGCACGAACCTGAATCGATTTGCAGGCACTGACGCTCAAAGGACAGATAAAGTGCAGGGGAAATAGGGCGTGAAGATGGTAAAATCCGTTTCTTTTCTGGAGTTTCCGTCTGATGGCTAAGCGTTACGATTTGATTGTGTTCGACTGGGATGGCACGGTGATGGATTCAACTGCGGTGATCTCCGGTTCGATTCAAGCATCATGCCGAGATTTAGGGTTACCTGTGCCTGATGATGAAACCGCACGCCATGTGATCGGGCTGGGGTTGGATCAGGCATTGCGATATGCAGTGCCCGATGCGACGGAGGAACAGCGTCCCGAGTTGGTAGAGCGTTATCGTTTTCACTTCTTTTCGCAGGAGAAGGAGATGCCTCTGTACGAAGGTGCGCGTGAGACCATTTCCGAACTGTACGATGCCGGTTATGCACTGGCAGTGGCGACAGGAAAGAGCCGCGCCGGACTGGATAGGGCAATGGCATCCAGCGAGATGGAAAGCTATTTCAACGGCATTCGCACTGCAGACATGACGCACTCCAAGCCGCATCCGGCGATGTTGTTGGAATTGATGGACGAAATGGGCGCTGAGGCGGAACGCACATTGATGATAGGCGATACTACCTATGACTTGCAGATGGCACTGAATGCCAAGGTGGATGCGCTGGCAGTAGGGCATGGCGCACACCCTGAGGAGCAGTTACTGGAGCTGGAGCCGCTGGCCCTGCTGGATGATTTTGTCGGCTTGCGCGAGTGGTTCAGAGAGAACGCCTGAAATAATTGATAAGGATTAGATATGTCAGATCAAAATAATAGTTGGGAACGCGGTGTGCTGGAAAAGCTGGCGTTATCGGCCTTAAAGGAGCAACGCCGCACACGACACTGGGGTATCTTTTTCAAGGTGCTGACCTTTGCTTATCTCTTTATTTTGCTGGCTATCTTTATGGGCTGGATCGGTGACCGTGAGTCTGCACTGAAGTCTTCTGGTAAACATACAGCGTTGGTGGATATGCAGGGCGTGATTGCGCCTGACACTATGGCGGGGGCAGATTTCCTGATCCCCAGCCTTCAGGATGCCTTCAGTGATAAGAATACACAGGGTGTGATTTTACGCATCAATAGTCCAGGGGGTAGCCCGGTGCAGGCGGGGAAGATCAATGATGAGATTCGTCGGTTGCGAGCAAAGCATACGGATATCCCACTCTATGTGGTGGTCGAGGATATATGCGCTTCCGGGGGGTATTACGTTGCGGCTGCTGCGGACAAAATTTTCGTGGACAAGGCCAGTATGATCGGTTCCATCGGTGTATTGATGGATGGATTCGGATTCACAGGCACGATGGAGAAGCTGGGCGTTGAGCGTCGGCTGATGACAGCGGGTGAGAATAAAGGTTTTCTTGATCCATTTTCACCTGTCGTTCCTGAGCAACAAAAATTTGTCCAGGAATTACTTTCAGAAATACACCAGCAGTTCATCGATGTGGTGAAGCTAGGGCGTGGTGAGCGTCTTAAGGATTCTCCTGATACATTTAGTGGCTTGATATGGAATGGTCAAAAGGGCGTGGAGATGGGGCTTGCAGACGGATTGGGCAGTGTCGAGTCAGTTGCGCGTGATGTGATCAAGGAAGAGAACATCGTTGACTTCACGAAGAAGGAAAACTTTGCCGACCGTTTGGCTAAGCGCTTGGGTGCTGGCGTTGCCAGCGCGTTACCCGGCTTTGCTTCCCAGTTGAATGGCGCTAGCCTGCGCTGATGCTGGTCGGCCGGCTGGATTATTGTGTGATACAGCTGAGATGTAAGGCGTGAACTCCGTTCTTGCGGAAAATATGTTCAAGGCGGCCTTGCTATTAACGCTTGTTTTGAAAGTGTTTTTAGCTGGCATCATTCCGATGTCCGGCGATGAGGCTTATTTCATCGTGTGGGCAAACCACCCTGATTTAGGATTCTATGACCACCCGCCGATGGCAGGGTGGTTTTTGCAATTGCTGCTCTATCTGGGCAGTGATGAAATCATCATGCGCTTGCCGGCTATCCTGCTTAGCACCTTGATTTCTATTGGTATTTATAAATTCCTTAAGCCTTATGACGAGACCAAAGCCGCGCTGGTCTCGCTGCTGTTTCTGATCTCGCCGTTGAACATACTGAATGTGCTGATCACCACGGATACGCCGCTGATCCTGTTCGCATTTCTGTCTGTAATGGCGCTATATAAGGCTTTGCAGCAGGGTCGTATGGTTTGGTACGCGCTGTCGGGTGCGTTGTTGGGGTTGGCATTTTTGTCGAAATATTTCGCCGTGCTGCTGGGATTTGCCTATTTTATTTATGCGATTTTTTTGATCAAAAATGGTCGAAAAATGGATGAAAATGGTCGAAAAATGATCGGTTTTGCATTGCTTTTTGCCATGGTCGTTCCATTTATCCTGATCAATGTCTATTGGAATTACACCCACTGCTGGGACAACATTCTGTTCAATTTATACAACCGCCATGAAGGCGATAAATGGTCATGGGATAAGGTTGCATTATTTTGGGGTGGGCAGATATATTTGATCACTCCGCCGGTGATCTACTTTTTGTTCCGTCGTCGCACTGAGCTGGTCAAGAAGATCAAAGAAAGCGAATTTTCGGTGTTCGCTTATGTATTTTTGCTGCCGATGGCGTTGTTCGCATTATTGTCGTTGTTCAAGGTGATCGGCCTGCACTGGGTATTGGCGTTCTACCCCTTCTTATATGTGCTGTTATTCGTTTGGTTATCTCGTGATGAGTTGCGTAAATCGCTTAAATTTATGGCGTGGTTCACTGCCATCCATCTGCTTGCCGTTGCCGCTATCGCCATGATGCCGATAGACACATGGAAGCAAAACAGCAGGCTGTATCAGGGCATGGTGTTCATGCTTGAGACGGATAAATTCGTCGAGCAGGCTAAGAAATACGAAGCGCAGGATTTCGTGCTGACCACCAACAGCTATTCGATGTCGGCGATCTTTGCCTATCACTATGGCAAGAACTTCCCCGTCGTCGGTATTGGCTCCAGACATGCACGGCAGGACGACATGCTGACCGACTTCCGTGAGTACGACGGTCGCAATGTGTTGATCGTCAGAAAGTCCGATCAGGACCTCGCGCAATATGAGTCATATTTTGAAAGCGTGGAAAGCAAGCCGTTCGAGCTAAGCGGCGCGAAATATTATTTCGTGCTAGGTTACGGCTTCGATTACGAAGGCTATAAGGCATCCGTATTGCGACCGATCAAGGAGATGTACTACCAAATCCCGGACTATCTGCCGCATGCGCCATGTTATTTTTGTGTGAAGTATTTTCCTGAAGAGGTGAGTTAAGTTGGGCACGTTAATCAAACCCTTGTCCGGCTGGGGACGTTATCCAGTGCAGTCATGTGAGCTAGAGCGACCGGAGCGATATGCTCAGTTGCATCCATCCGACGTCAGTGTGATCGCGCGCGGTCAGGGTCGCAGCTATGGCGATGCCGCATTGAATCAAACGGGACGCGTGCTGCTTACCGAGCGCATCAACCGCATCCTTGAGTTGGATGTCGAGCAAGGCATCTTGCGCGCAGAAGCAGGCACCACGCTAGCCGAGATATTGCCGGTGATCGTGCCTAAAGGCTGGTTTCTGCCTGTCACACCGGGCACTAAATTCGTTTCGCTGGGCGGTTGTGTCGCGTCAGATGTGCATGGCAAAAATCATCACCATGATGGTGCTTTCGGCGATCACATCGTCTCACTGGAATTGATACTGGCGGATGGCAAACACGTCACCTGCTCAGCCTCCGAACAGCCGGAATTATTCTGGGCAACAGTGGGCGGCATGGGGCTGACCGGCATCATCGGCGAAGTCACGATCAAACTGCTGCCTATCACCAGCGCCTATATGAAAGTGCAAAACCAAGCGGCTGACAATCTCGAACAACTATTCGAATTGCTGAGCGATGCCGAAAGAGATGACCGCTATTCGGTGGCATGGATAGACTGCCTGGCCAGCGGAGACAACTTGGGTCGCGGTGTGGCGATGTTCGGCCATCATGCGGATGCCGACCATCTGCCGCCCAGATTGGGCGAGCCATTGACGGCGAAACCGTCGCACCACCGAAGCATGCCTTTCGATCTACCCGGTTGGGCGTTGAATCAAAAGACCATCGGCATGTTCAATAATTTCTATTTCAAGCGCGAGGGCGGTAAGCGCAAGGCATTTCTGACCGGATATGAGGCCTATTTTTATCCGCTAGACAACCTCACCGCGTGGAACCGCCTGTACGGCAAGGGCGGCTTTGTGCAGTACCAATGCGTGATCCCTGACGCCAATGCTTTTGAGGGCATCAAAGAATTGCTGGAAGCGATTTCTGACACCAAGCGCGCATCCTTTCTGGCGGTGTTGAAGCGGTTTGGTGCACAGGGCAGCGGGATGCTGTCGTTCCCGATGGCGGGTTACACGCTGGCACTTGATTTGCCGATACGCGATGAAGGGTTATTCAACCTGCTCAATCGACTGGACGAGATCGTGCTTCGTCACGGTGGTCGTGTCTATCTTGCCAAAGACGCAAGGATGTCGGCGGATTCCTTCCAAGCGATGTACCCGCGTTATGAAGAATTCATGAGCGTCAAGCATCGCGTAGACCCGGACAATCGTTTCAGCTCCAGCATGTCGCTCCGGCTTGGGATGGGTCTCGGTGTGAGTTCGGGCATGGAGCAGATGAAGGAGGGCAAGCATGAGTAAAGCCGTCCTAATACTCGGTGCGACCTCCGCGATTGCGCGCGCCACCGCCGCAGCGTTTGCTGCGCGCGGGCACAGCATCTACCTTGCCGGACGCGACATGGCGGAACTGCCACGCATCGCCAGCGACCTGCATATCCGTTATGGCGTCGAAGTGCGTTACGGGGCTTTTGATGCGGAAGCTATCGACACTCACGCCGCTTTTTTAGAACATGTCATTGATGAAATGAACGGCCTGTCCGGTGTCGTGCTGGCCTTCGGCTTTCTGGGCGATCAACTGGCGGCGCGTGATTTCAGCGTCGGCGCAAAAGTCATCGCCAGCAACTTCACCGGCGCAGCGTCGATATTGAGCGAATGCGCAAACTACTTTGAGCCACTCAAAACCGGCTTCATTATCGGCCTCTCATCCGTAGCAGGCGACCGGGGCAGGCAAAGCAACTATGTATATGGTGCGGCCAAAGGCGCGCTCAGCATATTCTTGCAAGGCCTGCGTAACCGCTTACAACCCAGCGGCGTGCGCGTCATCACCGTCAAGCCCGGCTTTGTCGATACCGCGATGACCTACGGCCTGCCGGGATTGTTTCTGGTCGCGTCGCCGCAAAGTCTGGGTGAGCGCATCGCCCGCGCCCCGGACAAATCTGCGGACGTTCTGTATCTGCCGTGGTTCTGGCGTTACATCATGATGATCATCATGCATGTTCCCGAACCAATCTTTAAACGGATGAAGATGTGAGTCATGGCGATATAAATCTACTGCGCGAACAGCTATCGGGGTCGCGCGGTGCTCGGCATCCTCATGTACCAATAAGTACATTCAGGTACCTGCGCGCCGTGCTTCCCCAATATCCGTCCGCTCGCTACGATTTCTACCACCATGTCTAAGCTTGAAAAGCTGCTATCGGGGTCGCGCCATGTCTAAAGATGACAAGCCAACCGTCGCCGCATTCGACTTCGACGGCACACTCACCCGCCGCGAAACCCTGCTGGCATTTTTGCTGCACACCTTAGGCACGGCAAGCGTTGCATACAATGCACTGCTGCTGTCTCCAACCTTGCTCGGTTACGCACTGGGCTTGATTCCTAACGACATTGCCAAGCAGCGTGTGTTCACCCGCTGTCTGGGCGGGATGCGTATGGACGAGTTAGAAGCGCATGGTAAACAGTTCGCAGAACAAATACTGCCCGGATTGATGAAACAAGAAGCGATGCAACGCCTCGCATGGCATCAGCAGCAAGGGCATCGCTGTGTAGTGATCAGCGCATCCATGACCCTATACGTCAGTCCCTGGGCGATCAAAGCCGGCTTCGACGACGTATTGGCGACCAACCTAGAAACCCGTGCAGACGGCACCACCACTGGCAAGCTGGCCGGAGAGAACTGCTACGGCATTGAAAAGGCGCATCGCTTGGAAGCGTTGCTCGGCGAGCGTGAGGGCTATACGCTATATGCTTATGGCGACAGCCGAGGGGATAAGGAACTGCTGGAGATGGCTGATTTCGGGTTTTATCGGGAAATGCCGGGGTGAGAGTGGAAGTGTTGTTTGGTTGTGTTTTTTCGGGTTTGGGAGTTAACTTACCTATACCCTATAGAGTTGGAAGATAAGCAATGACAATTAAAGACCTCGTTCATCAGTACCACGAAAACAGAGAAGCGCATTTAGACCCTGCATATAATGAAACTCAACTCCGAGCTGATTTTTTAGACCCATTTTTTGAGTTATTAGGCTGGGACATTAAAAACATACAAAAGAAACCAACAAATGAACGTGAAGTATTATTAGAAGAATCCCTCAAAGCTGACGCCACCTCCAATACAAAGAAGCCTGACTACACTTTTCGACTATTTTCAGAAAGAAAATTTTTTTTAGAAGCTAAAAAGCCAAGCGTAAAAATCGACACGGACAATGAACCAGCAAAACAAGTTCGGAGATATGGATTTACAGCAAAACTAAAAATATCAGTTTTATCTAATTTTGAGCACCTTGTACTTTATGATTGCTCCGATACAGTTAAGCAAAATGACTCTGCAACAAAAGCTAGAATCAGAATCTACCATTACACTGAATACGAATCTGCATTTGAAGAAATCAAACAGCAGTTAAGTCATAAATCAGTTTACAGTGGTTTGTTTGATGATGAATGGAAGGAAATTGAAGACAAACTCAAGCTTTCTAGTGTAGATCTCCATTTTCTACAACAAATCAATGATTGGCGAATAGCCCTAGGAGCAGAAGTTTATTCTCATAAGCCTGAGCTAGAAGATGATGAACTAAACGATATAGTTCAGAGCTACATAAACAGCCTAATCTTCCTTAGAACATGCGAAGACAGAAATCTAGAAACATACAAAACTTTATTAAAGTGTGCTGACGATGAAGACTACGCTTTGCTAATTACTAATTTTCAGGGCGCAGATAAAAAATATAATGCAGGACTTTTTAATCATCCATTAACAGAAGAAATAATCTCAAATAACAGCTCCATATTTTGGGTAATAATAAAGCAATTATATTTCCCTGAAAGCACCTATTCATTTTCTGTTTTTTCATCCGATATTTTAGGGAATATATATGAAATATTTCTGGGAGAACAATTAAAGATTAAAGAGGGCACAATACAGCTAGAGAAAAAGCCTGAGAATACTGACAGAGATATTATTACTACACCAACCTATATTATTAAAGATATTCTAAGACAGACGGTTGTTAAACACTGCGAAGAGAAATCGGATCAAGAGATTCTAGAATCATCTTTTGCAGACATTGCATGTGGATCAGGGGCTTTTCTTCTTGAAACATACCAGCTATTGCATGATATTTTAGTTGATTATTACCTACAAAATAACAAGAAAGTACTTATTCAAACCTCTGTTGATACTTTTAAGCTACCGTATGAGTTGAAAAAACAAATAATAGGAAATTGTGTTTTTGGTGTAGATAAAGATTTTAATGCTGTAGAAGCTTGTAAATTTGGTTTGCTTTTAAAACTTCTGGAAGGTGAAGAAAGTACAACAATTACAACGCCAGCATTGCCTAATCTAGATAATAATATTCATTTTGGAAACAGTTTAATAGGCTCAGAGAATGCCACTGAAGAAAATCAAATAGAAATCAATCCTTTTGATTTTGATGAACAGAGATTCGACATTATTGTAGGTAATCCGCCTTATATGGCTACTGAACATATGAAGCAATTCACCCCTTTAGAATTGCCTTTATATAAAGGCAATTACTCATCTGCTTACAAACAATTTGATAAATATTTTTTATTTATTGAAAGAGGTTTAGAGCTTCTCAAGGAAAATGGATATTTTGGATATATCATCCCTAGCAAATTCGCTAAAGTGGGCGCGGGTAAAAACTTGCGAAATCTGCTTATCGAAAACAAACACGTCCAGCAAATAATTTCATTTGGAGCTAATCAGGTATTTCATGATAAGACCACTTACACTTGTTTGCTTATTCTAAAAAATGAAGAACAGGAGAGCATAAGGTATTTAGAAGTAAATAACCTTACCGATTGGAAAACTAGAAACATTGATACCGAGGGATTCAACTTAATCGAGTTTGACGAGTTAACCAATGATGGGTGGGTACTCGTTACAGGAGTCCTCAAGCCAATATTTGAGGCTATCAACAGTCAATCAGCTCCTTTAGAGAGCTTGATAGGCTCTGATAACATTTACAATGGAATTCAAACCAGTGCTAACAATATTTATATTCATTCTGTTACTGGTGAAGACAAAGACTTTCTGTACTTTTCAAAAGACGGTAATAATTGGAAAATAGAAAAAACTCTGACAAGACCATATTTTAAAACGTTGGGCGGTTTAGATAACTTATATACTTATCGACCTTTTGCGCCCAATTCGTTTGTAATTTACCCTTACTTAAAAACCTTAAACGGAATTGAATTTGTTGAAATTGGCCAACTGGAAGCCGATTTTCCATATGCTTTTGCATATCTCAGTCATTATCAAGACAAGCTAAGCAAGCCGTCGAGAGATATTAAGCCCACTCCTGAAACTACTGATGAATGGTATCGATACGGAAGACATCAAAGTCTTGATAAGTGTGACGTACCCGCCAAAATAATAGTTGGAGTGTTATCTCAAGGGAATAAATACGCTATTGATTATCACAGTACCCTAATATCGTCAGGAGGCACGGCAGGCTATTGCATGATTACTCTTCCTGATGATTTCCCATATTCTATTTATTACATTCAAGCACTACTTAATTCTAAATACTTAGAATGGTTCTCTGCTTTAATCGGTGAAGTCTTTAGAGGTGGATATATTGCAAGAGGGACAAAAGTATTAAAGAAACTACCTATAAGAATTATAAATTTTGATGACGATAATGATAAATCATTGCACGATATAATTGCCAATCTGCAAGAGGGCTTAATAAGCCTTCAAGATGAAATCGATAAAAACACAGATAACGTTAGAAAGCTAACGCCTCTTCAGCGCAAGTTCAACAAAAGACTATCTGAACTAAGCGATGCGCTTACAACATTATATAACTTGGGGGGAAGTGACAGTCTAGTACCGTCAATCTCAGAGGCTTATGCAACTAATTAAAAACGCATCAAAAGAAAAGCTAAGGGGAGGGTTTTATACCCCTGAGCCTATCGCCTCGTTTATCTTAAAATGGGCTTTTAATGGAAATAAAAAGTTAGATATTCTTGAGCCTAGCTGTGGTGATGGTGTTTTCCTAGAAGAAATCAAAAAAGGAAAATATAAATATAACTCAGTGTTGGCTATCGAGTATGACAAGGCTGAAGCTAAAAAAGCGAGGGCGATCAAGCTAAGAAACTCAAAAATAGTTAATTCAGATTTTCATAAATACTGCATAACCACTAAACAAAAATTTGATTTAATTGTTGGAAACCCTCCTTATATACGCTATCAGTTTTTTGATAGGGAACAGCAAAAACACGCTTCTGCTATATTTGAAAAAGCAGTCTTAAAATACTCAAAGCTAACTAATGCTTGGGTCTCTTTTGTTGTTGGGTCTTCCTTGTTATTGAAAGAGACAGGAAAAATAGGCTTTGTTCTACCCGCTGAAATTCTTCAGGTTTCGTATGCTCAACCTCTGAGAGAATTCTTATCCCATTTCTACAACAAAATTAATATCGTATCTTTTGAAAAACTGGTGTTTCCTGATATCCAGCAAGAAGTTGTTCTACTACTTTGTGAAAAAAATACTACAAAAACCCATCTGATTGAACATTTAGAGCTTAAAGATGCTGACGCATTAAATAAATTAGATGTTGCAAAACTTAAAAGCCCAAAAAAGAAAATTGACTTTAAATCCAACAAGTGGACGTTTTATTTTCTTAACCAAAAAGAGATCGATTTTCTAGAAAAAATACAAAAAAAACAGGCTATTCCAAAATTTGGTAGTCATGCGAAAGTAGAAGTGGGAATAACAACAGGTTCAAACCCTTTCTTTACAGTTCCTCTTTCTACCGTCAAAACGTACAACATGGAGAGGTATGCACAACCTCTCGTTGGTAGAAGTGTGCAAGTACCTAGTGCTATTTTCACAATTGAAGACTGGAATAAAAATAGAGACATTGAAGCTCGTACCCACTTATTAATATTCCCTAAAATGAGTGAATTAAATGGCTCTATGGGTACGCGTGATTATATTTCTGTAGGTGAAAAAGAAAAAATACATGAAGGATATAAATGTCGTATTAGGGAGGAATGGCAGATTGTGCCTTCCTTAAGAGTTTCTGATGCACTCTTTATTCGTAGAAATAACTTATATCCTAAACTAATCATTAATAAAGCACAGGCATATACTACTGATACGATGCACCGAGTAACGGTAAATCCTAACGTCAAGATAAGAGCTTTAACAGCCAGTTATTACAATTCTCTTTCTTTAGCATTTACAGAAATATGCGGTAGAAGTCATGGCGGGGGAGTACTAGAGCTAATGCCTAATGAAGTAGAAGAAATTCTATTACCATACGATGAAACAAACGCATCACTCCTACCTATAATTGACAAAATGATTCGTGGGAAAAAAGATATTTCAGAAATATTAAAAATCACAAATGAAAAAATATTAAAGAATAATTTAGGCTTTACAGATCAGGAAATTAAGTTAGCTGACGGAATATGGAAAAAGTTATCAAATAGAAGACTAAACAGAGGGAAAAAGGTACTGAGCCCCCCGAAGTAACGGAGATAATAATCACGACTGATCAATGGGGTCACCCTGAGCCTCCCCCGAATTAACGGAGATAAAAATCAAGAGACACTGGATTCAGGGGCGTCTCCTGTTCCGACGTATGTAAAAGGACCTCAAGCGAATCAATGGGGTCAAAGCGAATCAATGGGGTCAGACTAGATTGATTTATATTGATTCTGATATAGATGAATTGTTTGGTTGTACTTTTTCGAGTTCGCGTAGGGCGCAATAACCAACGGGCATTGCGCCGTATGTAAATTTCATTCGGCGCAATGCGCTACGCTTATTGTCGCCCTACATTTAATACGCCTTACACGAGTTCCAACAGGAAGGGCTGCGGATCTTCGCCCGCCGCGATCAGCCGGTTAAGGGCTGCTATCGCGCCATCATCTGTGATTTCATAAGTAAACATATCGTGTTATCCTGAACTCATGGCGGTTACGTTTCGGACGTCCGAAGGCTGGGGGGTGTGAAAGCACAGCATCAGCCCCCGCCTCGCTACTCCAGCACCTTAATCACCAGTGACCACAGCGCCAACGCAAGGTTCGTTTCCCCGGCCTCACATCAAACACACTTCGATACTGTTCATTGCCGAATTAACGGAGATAAAAATCAAGAGGCACTGGATTCAGTTCGCGTAGGGCGCAATAAACAACGGGCATTGCGCCGTATGTAAATTTCATTCGGCACAATGCGCTACGCTTATTGTCGCCCTACATTTAATACGCCTTACACGAGTTGGTTTCAAATCGCTGCTTGGTGAAGAGTTCCATCTCTTCACCGATCTCCAACAGGAAGGGCTGCGGATCTTCGTCCGCCGCGATCAGCCGGTTAAGGGCTGCTATCGCGCCATCATCTGTGATTTCATAAGTAAACATATCGTGTTATCCTGTTTATAGAGGTGGCCTCGTTTCGGACGTAACGGTTGGGGAATTCAAACATCAACTCCCGCCTATTTTCTACAGTAGCTTGATCAGCAGTGATATCAACGCTACCGACGTATTCCTTTTTCCCGGTCTCACTTCAAACACACTTCGATATCGCTCATTACCGAATTGCCGGAGATAAAAATCAAGAGACACTGGATTCAGCTACGTCTTCTGTTCCGACGTTTGTAAAAGGTCCTCAAGCGCCAAATCAGAGTGATTAGCCCGTAGGTCAGCAGCCCGATTAGCGAGGCTGTGATGGTCAATCCCACGAGTAGCGGTTTGCCCCGAGCGGCAATGTTTTGCCACAGACTTGCGTCCGCATCGATTTCCCCCGCGCCTGAAATATTGTCGGCATCTGCGGGTATGTCTTCACCCGTCACCCACGATCCAAATTGGTAAGCACTGTAGTAAATGGGGCCATAGGTGACCGGATTGCTGATGAAGGTGCTCGCGAAGGCAGCCGGTACGTTGGCGCGTAACACGATGGCGGCTGTTACCGAGAGCGGAATCTGCGCGATAGGGATGAGCAATCCGAAAAACACGCCCAAGGACACGCCCAAAGCGACCCCGTGTCGCGACCAACGCCAGAGTCTTGGTTGCTTAAGCCAAGGGCCGAGCCATGCTAACCAGCGGTTGTTGTGAATTTGCTCACGCGTCGGGATAAGGGCGCGCAGGCGCTTACGTATTCCCATTCACATTCTCCACATGTGCGAGCATCGCTTGAGTTTTTCATAGGAAATCATAGGTGAGAGCTTTCTAAGGATTACGATTGCAATCCTGTATTGTAATCCTCACAGCAACTAATCAATCACCATTCATAGAGTAATAGGGGACGGCCCCCGTTTTCCGGCTGATACTGCCATCAATACGCCCGTATTAAATAATCCGGCGATACCCATTTTCTGCCGCATTCCTGCGATAAAGCCCGTGATGAGCATCACCCTATCAGCCAAGGTATGCGGTTTCTTGTTAAGATGCGCAGCATTCTAGTTTGAGCTTAACGAATGGTGGGCAACGCGATGTTCAACCCACCCTAAATACTGAACCACTAGCGCATGAAGACATTTTTTGAATTATTTCGCCTGATGCGCCCACAACAGTGGGTGAAGAATGGCTTTGTGTTTACCGGGCTGCTGTTCGGTCATGCTTTTCATGACAGTGCGCTGGTGTGGCAGGCGATCATGGCGGCATTGGCTTTTTCGCTGGTGTCGAGTGCGATCTATATCGTCAATGATATCGCCGACCGTGAGCAGGACAGAATGCACCCCAAGAAGCAGCATCGTCCTCTGGCAGCGGGTACGGTGTCGATTAGCAGTGCGGTGGTGCTTTCCGGGTTGTTGGCGAGTGTTGCAATCGCGCTGGCGTATTCGGTTTCTGAGGTCGTGCTGTGGATCATCATCGGTTACGGGATGATGAATCTGGCTTATTCCTTCCGCCTCAAGCATGTGGTGTTGCTGGATGTGTTCATCATCGCGGCGGGTTTTATGTTGCGCATTCTCGCGGGGACGTTGGGCTTGGGGATACCGCCGTCTCAATGGCTGCTGTTGTGCGGTTTGATGGTGACGCTGTTCCTCGGTTTTGCTAAACGCCGCGCCGAGATCATCGCGCTGACGGAAGACAAGACTTCGCATCGCAAGGTGCTGGCGCATTATAGTCCGGTGATGTTGGATAACATGATCGGGGTGACGGCTGCCGGATTGATTATGAGTTATAGCCTGTATACGATGAATGCGGAGACGATACGCATTCATGGTACGGCTAATCTGGTCTACACCGTGCCATTCGTGGTGTATGGCGTGTTTCGCTATATCTATCTGCTGCATCACGAGAGCGGCGGGGGCGATCCTTCGCGTGATCTGGCGCGCGACCTACATATGCTGGTGGTGGTGGGCGGCTGGTTGGCTGCCACGATCTGGTTGATTTCATAAACATGAATGTCCAAAACTCTGCCGTCCTGAGCGGATGGCGCTTCCGTACGCTGTTGCTGGTCGTATTGCTCAGCGCGGGGGGCTATCTGGCCTTTTCGATCTGGGGCGGTTGGCAGGACGTGGTGGATGCTTTCGTCCGGGTGGGTGTGACGGGTGTGGTGATCGCACTGCTGCTGTCATTGGTGAACTACGGTGTGCGATTCGTGCGCTGGGAAAAATATCTGAGCCTGCTAGGACACAAGGTCTATACGCCTGAAAGCCTGCGTATTTATATCGCGGGCTTCGGGTTGACCATCTTGCCCGGCAAGGCAGGCGAGACGATACGCAGTGTGTTCTTGAAGAACCATGGCATGACGTATCCAGAAAGTCTGGCGGCATTCTTTTCCGAGCATTTTTCCAACTTGATCAGCATGACGCTATTGGTAGCTATCGGTTTGTGGATTTATCCGCCCGCTCAACCAGTGGTGGTCATCCTCGCGGGGGTGATTGCCATTGCGCTGCTGGTGCTCCAACAAACAAAGTGGCTGCGCGCGATTGAGGGTATCGCGCAACAGAAGTTGCCCGACCGCGCGGCAAATCTGGTCGTACCGACGATTTCCATCGTGCTGCATTCCGGTCGATGCTTTAGCTTACCCATGCTGATATATGGCATCGGAATGGGCTTGATTGCATGGGGAGCGGAAGGCGTGGCGTTTTATTACATCATGCATCTGCTCGGCAGTGATATGAGTTTACAGACGGCGTTGTTCATCTATGCGTTTTCGATGATGGTGGGCGCACTCAGTTTTCTGCCGGGGGGCTTGGGTGGTGCAGAGGCGACGATGGTGGCGTTGTTGATTCTGAATGATGTCGCACAGCCACAGGCGGTTGCTGCAACGGTGTTGATCCGCTTGGCAACGCTGTGGTTTGCGGTGGGCTTGGGCATTGTTGCGCTGATGCTGCCGGAGCGTAAGACAGTATGACGACCACGACGAGTAGTGACTTCTCCACGGCCGGCGATTTGGCGCCCGGCGATTTAGCGCCAGGTGATTTTTCTGGTCTGACACCCGACCAAGTGCTGAACGCGCTGGATAGTATCGGTCTGCATAGCGATGGGCGGCTGCTGGCACTGAACAGTTATGAAAACCGCGTTTACCAGATCGGTATGGAAGCAGGTGTTCCGCTGGTGGCTAAGTTCTATCGGCCGGCACGTTGGAATGATGCTGCGATACTGGAAGAGCATGCTTTCGTGCAGGAATTGGTCGAGCGCGAAATCCCGGTCGTGCCTGCACAGCTTATCAACGGCAAAACCCTGCATGAGTTCGGCGGATTCCGTTTCTCGGTGTTTGCCAAACACGGCGGGCGTGCGCCTGAGTTGGATGATCGCGCTACGCTTGAATGGATGGGACGATTTCTCGGGCGCATCCATGCCATCGGTGCGCTTAAGCCGTTTGAGCACCGTCCCACGTTGGATATCGACAGCTTTGGCATTGCACCGCGAGATTTTTTGTTCAGTCATGATTTTATTCCGCTGGATATCGAAACAGCGTATCGCAGTGTGATCGATCAGGCGTTGCAAGGGGTGCGGCAGTGTTTCGAGCGGGCGGGTAAGGTGAGTCATATACGCCTGCACGGTGATTGCCATGTTGGGAATGTGTTGTGGACGGATGATGGCCCGCATTTCGTCGATTTTGACGACAGTCGTATGGGGCCTGCGGTGCAGGATTTGTGGATGCTGCTATCAGGAGAACGAGATGAGATGGTGGGGCAGTTAAGCGATGTGCTGTCCGGCTATGAGGATTTTTGTGATTTCGACGCGCGTGAGCTGCATCTGATCGAGGCCTTGCGTACCCTACGTTTGATCCATTATTCGGCTTGGCTGGCACAGCGTTGGGCAGACCCCGCGTTCAAGCGGGCTTTCCCCTGGTTTAATACGCAGATATATTGGCAGGATCGCATTCTTGAGTTACGTGAGCAGATTGCGCTGATGGATGAACCGCCGTTATGGCAAAATTAACCCCTTGCCCCTGTGGCAGCGCGAAAGTATTCGAGGATTGTTGCGAGCGGTACATTGAGGGTGGGATTGTTGCACCCAGTGCAGAGGCGTTGATGCGCTCTCGTTACACTGCTTATACGTTAAGGCGCGAAGACTATCTGCTGGCAACTTGGCATGTGTCTACACGACCAGCTCAGATCGGCCTAGCCGATGAGGTGGCAACTAAGTGGTTGGGGTTAGAGGTCAAAAAATTCGAGCTTCAAGATGCAAACCATGCGACAGTTGAGTTTGTAGCGCGTTATAAGATAGGTGGACGCGCACATCGATTGCACGAATTGAGCAGCTTCGTGTGTGAGAACGGAAAGTGGTTTTATGTGGATGGCGATATTGCTTAGAAGTCGTCTGCCTAGTTAGATGTAATTTAGAAAGATATTGATTCAATTGAAAAAAGTAGCCATCCTTCAGTCAAATTATATTCCCTGGAAAGGCTATTTCGACATGATTGCGGCTGTCGATGAGTTCATTCTCTATGATGATATGCAGTACACCCGTCGTGATTGGCGTAACAGGAATAAAATCAAAACACCTCAAGGTGAGCAATGGTTGACCGTGCCGGTCAAGGTCAAGGGCAAGTATGATCAAAAGATTC
>Ga0209992_10001715_pt1 | contig 22025 bp, 25 predicted proteins | sample 2SBtaG_2_FD_182564 | JGI IMG/M metagenome (GOLD analysis project Ga0209992, IMG submission 182564) | Deep subsurface microbial communities from Kolumbo volcano to uncover new lineages of life (NeLLi) - 2SBTROV12_ACTIVE470 metaG (SPAdes)... | ecosystem: Environmental > Aquatic > Marine >... | reverse complement strand
ATGCATTGACCAACTACTTGGTTTTTCCATTCATTAGGTTGATGTAGCTGCTCTCCTTTGTAAAGCCCCTCCTTCATCCATGATTTCAGCCAATCTTCATGTCTCTCTAGCGGAAGATACCAGTGAGATGTTTTTTTAAGCTCAGGAACCTTCCCACTTAAAGTCGAAGTAGGATTGATTAGCTCTTTAGGGCTTAATACAGAACCACACTTTTCACATTGGTCTCCATAAGCATCTTCAGCATTGCATTTAGGACATTGGCCGGTAATGTACCTATCTGCCAGGAATTGTTTAAAGTCCTCATCATAGTATTGCTCTGATTCCTCTTTGATAAAGCTGCCTTTTTTCTCTAGCTCAGTAAAAAGTTCTTTAGCCGTTGAGTGATGATGCGCTGCAGATGTTCTATCATAAATATCAAAACTAACACCTAGCTTTTTAAAAACATCTTTATTGCTTTGATGATATACATCGACAATTTCTTTAGGAGATTTTCCTTCTTTTTTTGCTCTTAAGGTAATGGCAGCACCATGCTCATCAGAGCCACAAATAAATGCTACATCTTCACCATTAGACCTTAAAAACCTAGCATAAATATCTGCAGAAATATAAACACCTGCAAGATGCCCTAAATGCAGTGGCCCGTTGGCGTAAGGAAGTGCTGCAGTGATAGTATGTCTTTTAGCTTTAGCCATTAGAATTTTTAATACGCGTGCAAAGATAACTTTAATAATGTTTATTTTTAATCCCATGTCTAAAACAAATAAGACAATTATTCCTCCAGCTTTAAAAAAGGGAGATCAGGTTGCGATAATTGCAACTGCAAGGAAGGTTTCATTAGAATTTCTTTTAAAGGCAGAAGAAACACTATCATCTTGGGGGTTAGTATGCATAAGAGGTGAAAATTTAATGAAGGAGCACCATCAGTATGCAGGCACAGATAGGGAAAGACTTGAAGACCTTCAGTGGGCAATGGATGATATAAAAATTAAAGCAATTATATGCTTTAGGGGAGGTTATGGCTCTGTTAGATTATTAAAAGAAATCAATGCTGAGCAACTTCTAAAGAGCCCAAAATGGATCATAGGATATTCAGACATTACTGCCTTACACTTGTTTACTCACGCTCAAATTAATATAGCCTCTATTCATGGCACCATGCCTATTAATTTTTCCGAAAACACTTCTGAGGCATTAAACACATTAAAGGCATTGCTTTTTGGAGATAAATATGAAATTTCAGCTGCTGGGCATTCAAACAATAGATTTGGTGTAGCTAAGGCAGAAATCATTGGAGGTAATTTAGCGATTATTCAAAGCTTAATGGGGACACCATTTGAAATTGAAACAAAAGGAAAGATCCTTTTTTTAGAAGACATAGATGAATATCTATACAATATTGACAGGATGATGTGGACCTTGAAGTTGAGTGGAAAACTAGATCAGCTTGCTGGATTAATCGTAGGCGGAATGACAGACATGAATGATAACGACATCCCTTTTGGTGCAAGCGCTTATGACTCTATTAAAGAGAAGGTGAAAGAATATGACTATCCTGTTTGTTTCAATTTTCCTTCAGGACATGTCAGCGATAACAGAGCAATCCCTTTTGGAATTCCCCTTAAATTAGCAATTGACAAAAAAGGTGTGAGCCTTAAATAATACTAAGATTAATGTTCAAATTTTGTATAATCAGTAGGTATTGAAAATAAACCCTCTTCTTTATCTTCATCTGTAATTACTTGAGTAACTAGCTCAGATACCATATCCCCACTAGAAAGAATGTATTCAGTACTTTTCATAGGAAAATAGTTGGCTAAGCCTTTTATCTTCAAATAATACATGGCTTGTTTTTCTTTTCTATTTAGCGCTTCTAGCATAGGTATAAAAAAACCATAGTTACCTTTTGTAACCCAATAAACGATTTTACGATCTTGTTCTTTATTGGTAACTATTATTTCTTCGCATGATTTTCCTAGAATATTTTTGCTGTTTCCTGTTTTGTTGACCTCTACCTTAATGTTTCCTGCAGGACTTCTTAATGGAGCTTCAAGATAAAGCTTACGTTCCGGACTAAGGGCAATTACCTTTTTATTATCAAGATTAACGATCTTGATGGCATCAACCATTCCTTTTTTGTTAATCTCTTCAATCCTAACCATATTATCTTTTACATAATATTTATAGTTCAAATTCAATGAACCAACAGTTTTATTAAAAGAAATATCTCCCTGAAAAGGAGTAAGTTTTTTTTCAGAGGTTGAATTTTGACTAATTATAGAATGATTGCTTAGAAGAAAAATTCCAGTAATTAAAAAGGGGATGATTTTATTTTTCATGTTTAAATAATATTTCTTTTTTAAGATGTGCTAATTTAAAAAAAATTAACTCAAATTTACATTCTACAAAAGTTATACCACATTCAATTGAAATCGACAAAGGAAATAGGACTAAAAGGCGAAGTATTTGCAAGAGATTATTTTATTAAATGTGGGTATAAGGTCCTTGAACAGAATTGGGCATTTAAAAAATGCGAAGTCGATTTGATTGTTCAATTAGATAATACAATTTGTTTTGTAGAGGTAAAAACACGAAAAGATAGCTTTATTATAGACCCCATCCTATCTGTTTCTTTATCACAGCAATTAAGAATTATTAACTGTGCAAATCAATACATTATTCAACATTCAATTGAGGAAGAGATTAGATTTGATATTATTGGCATTGTTGATAACAAAGGAGAATTCGAATTAACACATATTAAAGAAGCATTTTATCCAACCATTGACTAGATTAAATAAATACATAGCAAATGCAGGAGTTTGTAATCGTAGAGAAGCAGATCAGCTTATTTTGTCTGGCAAAATAATGGTAAATGGTAATGTAATTACTGTACTAGGCACTAAAGTGAGCAAAGAAGATATAGTAGTATATAATGGCAAAGTGCTAAGCTGTAAAAATTTTCAATACCTATTAATTAATAAGCCAGTTGGTAAAGAAGCTAATAATTTAGGTCAAGAATACATTAACGATGTAACTGTTAAGCCAGTTGTCTCAATGAATACATCTTCAGCAGGATTATTAATATATTCGAATGACATTGAACTTATTAATAGAATTGCAACCAATAAAGAGTCATATAGACAAAAGTGTATCCTTGAATTAGATAAAGAAGCAGAGTTAAAGTTGATTGAAAAGTTGGAAATAGGCTTTGACATTAATCAAGCTTTTTTTAAGGCTTATAAAGCTCAATTTGGAAATAAAGGAAATAATAAAAGAATGATAGTATTCACAAGCTGTTTTTTCACTGATGATACGATAGTTGATGGCTTTGAGTTTTTAGGGTATAAGATCTTACATATAGATAGGGTAGAGATTTTTGGGATTAAAAAAGGACCATTAAAGAGAGGAAAATCTAGAGTGTTAAATAATAAAGAAATTGGGTTTTTAAAAATGGTTAAAGGGTTAACATAGCTATTTTAGCAGCTTGTTGTTCCGCTTCTCTTTTTGACGATCCAACTCCTATTGCTTTTTCATGACCATCCATTAAAACTCCCATTTTAAATTCTTTTTCTGTATTTTTCTTGGATTCAGTCAGTAAAATAAATTTAAGGTCAATTTTATTTTTTTGACAATATATAATGAGCTGACTTTTATGGTCATCATTTTTGTTTTCTATGTCAGCCAGGGAAGTGTTTTTTAATACAATTTTATTGATAAAAATAGTTTTTGTTATCTGATATCCTTGGTCTAGATAAATAGCTCCAATTAGAGATTCTACCATGTTGCCAAGTAGTGATTTGTACACTGTTTTCCCTCTTTTGTAATTAATAAAAGGCTCAAGGTCCATGCATTTCCCATAGTAATTAAGATTTTCTCTGCTTACTATTCTAGATCTTAATTTTGACAACTCCCCTTCAGATTTTTCAGGGTAATTTTGAAATAAAAATTCTCCAACAATTAATCCAATTACTGCATCACCAAGATATTCTAATCTTTCATTGCTGTTTTGTACGCCATTGGATAGCTTTATAGATTGAGATCTATGCCTGAATGCTTGTAAATAAAGAGAATTATCCTTGGGTTTAATTCCTAGGGATCTTAAAAAAGTTAAGAGTTGAGGAGAAAGAGCAGTGTCGTTTTTTTTCTTAAAGAAACGATCAAGCATTGTATTTTTTTACAATCAGGGATGTGTTGTGTCCGCCAAATCCAAATGTGTTGCTCAATGCAGCACGAACTTTTCTTTTTTGAGCTTTGTTAAAGGTGAAATTAAGCTTGTAATCTATATTTTCATCCTCTGTTTCAAAATTGATGGTTGGAGGAACTATATCTTCTTGCACTGCCTTAACACAAGCAATCGCTTCAATTGCTCCAGCTGCACCAAGAAGGTGACCAGTCATTGATTTAGTGCTGCTTATATTAAGATTATATGCATGCTCACCAAAAACTTCTTTAATAGCAGTTGTTTCTGCTACATCTCCTAAAGGAGTAGAGGTTCCATGAACATTTATATAGTCAATTTCATCAGGACTCATGTTGGCATCTTCAAGGCATAATGACATAGCACTAATTGCTCCAAGTCCTTCTGGATGAGGTGCTGTCATATGGTGAGCATCAGCACTTAAACCACCACCTTTTATTTCTGCATATATTTTTGCTCCTCTTGCTTTGGCATGTTCTAATTCTTCTAGAATCAAACACCCAGAACCTTCTCCAAGAACAAAACCATCTCTGTTTGCATCAAAGGGTCTTGAAGCTGTTTTAGGAGAGTCATTTCTAGTTGAAAGAGCTCTCAAGGCATTAAAACCACCTACTCCAGCAATATTTACTGCAGCTTCAGATCCACCAGAAATAATAATGTCACTTTTTCCAGTTTGTATTAACATCAACGAATCAATCAGTGCATTTGTAGCTGAAGCACAAGCAGAAACAGTTACATAGTTAGGACCTCTTAAACCATATTTCATTGAAATATGACCTGCGGCAATATCTACAATCATTTTTGGAATAAAGAATGGGTTGAACCTAGGAGAACCATCTCCATCTTTAAAGTTAAAGCACTCTTCTTGAAAAGTTTTTAAGCCACCAATTCCTGAGCCCCAGATTACTCCAGCTCGATCGAGATTAATTTTATCTAAATCGATGTTGGAGTCTTCCATTGCTTCCTGAGCTGTAGCCATAGCAAAAATAGAAAAGAGGTCAAGTTTCCTTGCTTCTTTTCTATCTAGAATGCTTGCAGGATCAAAACCCTTAACCTCGCAAGCAAATTGCGTTTTAAATAACGAGGCATCAAAACGGGTTATTTGATCTGCTCCACTAACTCCTTTTTTAAGATTTATCCAATAATCATTGGTATTGTTCCCTAATGGAGTGAGTGCACCTAGACCGGTAACAACGACACGTTTCTTTTCCATTTATAATAACTTGTAAGTATTAAACTTGAATTATTTTATTTGGCGTTATCCTCAATATATGAGATAGATTCACCAACAGTTTGGATATTTTCTGCTTGATCATCCGGAATGGCAATATTGAACTCTTTTTCAAATTCCATTATTAGCTCAACAGTATCTAATGAATCAGCCCCTAAGTCATTAGTGAAACTTGCTTCTGGGGTTACTTCTGATTCGTCTACACCTAATTTATCTACTATAATTGCTATTACTCTTGATTTTACGTCAGACATATTCTTTAGTTTTAATTGTTTTTCTGAGTGCAAATAAAAAACTTTTCGAGAACTCAACAAAATAGTTTTTACTAAACTTATGAATAATTAAGGATTATCAGATATGTAAATTAAAAATAAAATAGTTGAAAATTGGTCAATTAGGAAGGTATATAAAGTATTTTTGTCCAAAAAACAAGATGAATATTGCTCTGTTTGCTTCAGGTTCAGGTAGTAATGTGAAAAACATTATTGATTATTTCAATCAAGATTTAGAAGTTAATGTAAAGCTAGTAATCTCGAATAAGTCAGCTGCTGGAGCTTTAATACATGCAGAAAATTCAGGTATTAAAACAAAAGTTTTTAGCTACCATGAAATAAATAGTATTTTTCCCATTATAGAAGTTTTTAAGGAAAACGACATTGAGCTAGTAGTTCTGGCAGGGTTTTTATTAAAAATACCAGCTGAACTAATTAAAGAGTTTAATGGAGATATTATCAATTTACACCCCTCTTTATTACCCAAATATGGTGGAAAAGGAATGTATGGGAATAATGTTCACAAGGCCGTGATTGAGGCAGGGGAGTCTCATACTGGAATTACGATTCATTATGTAAATGAACAGTATGATGAGGGTGAAATAATTGCTCAATTTAGTACAGCTGTTAGCGACAATGAAACAACAGAAACTTTATTAGGTAAGATCAAAACTCTGGAAAAAGACCATTTTCCAGCTACTATCAATAAAATAATAAAACAAAAAAGCTTGTAAAATGATAGGGTCAGTATTTTGGGAAACTGGATTTAACATAAAGGAAATAGGGGTTGCGACTATGGTTCTTTTTGCTGTAATAGATATTTTTGGTACGATTCCAATGATTATTGCATTAAAAGAAAAAACAGGAAAGATTTTTCCTCTAAGAACTTCATTAGTTGCATTATTGATTTTAGTTGGATTTTTGTTTTTGGGAGAGAGTATTTTGGGAGTGATTGGAGTTGGCATTAATGAATTCGCTGTTGCTGGATCATTTGTGTTATTTATCATGGCATTAGAAATGATTTTAGGAGTTGACATTTTCAACAATAGCAGTGATATTGACACTAAAGTTGTTTCTGTTGTTCCATTGGCCTTTCCTATGATAGCAGGTGCAGGCACAATGACTTCACTGATCTCATTGAGAGCGGAATTTGAACAAGTAAATATTTTAATAGCTATTGTTTTAAATTTGTTAGTTGTTTTCCTAGTACTTAAGCTAACATCTTATATAGAAAACTTATTAGGAAGGGCAGGAATTGCAATTTTGAAAAAAGTATTTGGTATTATTCTTATGGCAATTGCAATAAAATTATTTAGCAGTAATATTAAAGAGCTATTTTAGACATAATGAAGGATAATTACATAGGACCTTTTAAAAGTACGAGATCAAAAATGCATGAGATCATTTTTGAAGCAGATACTTTTGCTGGAAAACTGTTTGATATTGTCTTGCTTTGGATGATCTTATTTAGTGTTGCTGCGGTGATGTTTGAAAGTGTTGAGGAAATCAGATTTAAGTATGGTGAATTTTTAAATGCCTTTGAATGGGGAATTACCTACTTGTTTACTGTAGAATATATTGCAAGAATTGTAAGTGTTAAGAGACCTTTAAAATATATTTTTAGCTTTTATGGTTTGATAGACCTTATATCTCTACTCCCTACTTACTTGGGAATATTTATTACTTCAGATAATATATCTTCAATTAAAACCATTCGTACCATTCGATTAATGAGAGTGTTTAGGATACTTAAATTAATAAGGTATGTTAAAGAGGCAAATACGCTTAAACAGGCATTAATAGCAAGCCGTCAACGGATTGTAGTATTCTTAGCCGGAGTATTGGCTGTTGCCACTATAATGGGAACGATAATTTATATGATTGAGGACCCAGAGGATGGATTTACAAGTATACCCAGAAGTATATATTGGGCGATTGTTACACTTACTACTGTTGGTTATGGCGACATTTATCCACATACGGTTTTGGGTCAGTTTTTTGCTTCTATTATTATGATCTTAGGTTATGCAATTATTGCTGTTCCTACTGGAATGATTTCAGTTGAGTTAGTAAAGGCAGGAACAATGAATACTCAAAGCTGTCCAGGCTGTTCTAAAGAAGGACATGACAACAATGCTGAATTTTGTAAATTTTGCGGAGAAGAATTAAACCCTGAAGAAACATGAAGATAACATTGTATACGGATGGAGCGGCTAAAGGAAATCCAGGCCCTGGAGGATACGGAGTGGTACTGTTATCGGGGAAACACTACAAGGAACTAAACGAGGGCTATAGGATGACTACCAATAACCGCATGGAATTATTAGCTGTAATAATTGGCTTAGAAGCATTAAAAAAAGAAAATCAACAAGTACAGGTTTTTTCTGATTCTAAATATGTAGTTGATGCAGTGGAGAAAGGTTGGTTATTAGGTTGGGAAAAAAAAGCATTTAAGGGTAAAAAGAATCCAGATCTATGGAAGAGGTTTCTAATAATCTATAGAAAACACCAAGTGAAGTTTAACTGGATAAAAGGACATGCTGGCAACACCTATAATGAGAAGTGTGATGAGTTGGCTGTAGCAGCAGCAGAATCAATAGATCTATTAATAGATGAGGGATTTGAGGCTCAAAACAATGGACAACAATTATTTTAAGATGAAAGCAGCAGTATTAAAATCTTACGGAGATGCCAAAAAATCTTTTCATATAGAAGAAGTCCCTATGCCAGTTATTTCCAACAATGAGGTAATAATCAAAGTAGAAGCCTTTGGCTTAAACTTCGCAGATGTAATGGCGAGAAGAGGATTGTATAATGATGCGCCTCCTCTTCCATCTATTTTAGGTTATGATGTAGTAGGGGAGGTAGTTGAAGCAGTTTGTGAAGAGGGTAAAAAACTATTGGGAAAAAGAGTAGTTGCCATGACAAGATTTGGAGGGTATGCTGAATTTGCGAAAACAGATGTAAGCGGAGTTGCAGTTATTTCAAACAATTTAGCATCAGTAAAAGCATCTGCCTTAGCTACACAATATTGTACCGCTTACTACGGAGCAATGGAGTGCACTAATTTATTTAAAGGAGATCGCGTGTTGATCCATGCAGCAGCAGGAGGAGTTGGAACAGCGATCACTCAATTAGCAAAAATAAAAGGGTGTGAAGTTATTGGGTTAACCAGCAAAGAAGCTAAAATGGCTTACTTAAAAGAAAATGGAGTAGATCATCCAATAAATATTAGTAAAGTAGATTATATTGATCAGATCAAAAAACTTTCTGATAATAAGCTTGATGTTATTTTTAATTCAGTAGGGGGTAAATCGTATAAAAAAGACATGAGTATTTTAGATAAAGGCGGTAAAATACTTTTATATGGAGTGGCAGATCGATTAAATAATAGTAAAGGGATTTTAGGCACAGTAAATTTATTGTTAAAGTTTGGTATAATGACACCCATTCAGCTAATGATATCATCTCAGTCTATCATTGGAATTAATATGCTGAGAATTGCTGATTATAAACCCAAAGTTTTAAAAAGATGTTTAGAAAAAGTGGTTGAAATGACAGAAAATGGAACGCTGGACCCTAAAGAAGGAGGTGTGTTTAAAATAGATGACCTTAGCAAAGCGCATGCTTTTTTAGAAAGCAGGAATTCCGTAGGGAAGATTGTTGTAAAATGGTAAATAAGAAGCTGTATTCGTGAAACAAATTGGTGCCTTTTTAGTAGTATTGATAATAGGGATTTCAATAGCTGTTTATATGACAGCTGAATCGCAATCTCACAAGGAAAAGTCTAAGGCTACAATAAAGAACAAACCTCATTGTTTTATTTCAGTGTCAGAACTAAGTCAATATGAACTACCTATATCTGATGCAGAGCTATGTAATGAGCATTTTATTTCTGACTTTAATTTAATCAATCAACTAGGCGATACAGTTGATATTGGGTTGTTGGACAATAAGATATGCGTAGTTGACTTTTTTTTTGTGAGTTGCGGGTCTATTTGTCCTAAAATGAATGACCAGCTAAAAAGGATTCATGATCAATATATAGACAATGAAAAGGTGCTTCTTTTATCTCATACTGTTTGGCCAGAAATGGACTCTTCAGAAGTTCTTTTTAGTTATGCAGAAGCATATGGTGCCAAACATGTGAAATGGCAATTTTTGACTGGTGATAAAAAAGAGCTGTATAGAATGGCAAGACATAATTACTTAGTAGTGCCAGACATTAATGACACTAGTTATGTACATGGAGGTGAGGCAGATTTCATCCATACAGAAAATGTGGTTTTAATAGATGAGAATAAAAAGATAAGAGGGTTTTATGATGGGGTTTCAAAAAAAGATATCGATAGATTAATCAGTGACATCCATCATTTGCTAACAGAAGATTGAGCAGGGTCTTTTTCTATATAAGAAGTTAAATATTTCACGCCTAAATAGAAGGGGATGGTGTCTAGGGCAGCAACAAGAACTTTAAAGAGATAACCAGAGATTATAAAGTAGATTAAGGGATGGGTAAGCTCACCTGCATCATTTACAGGTAGCCCATGTGCATAGTAGTGGGTGATTAAAATAACAGCAATAGTATCAACTAGCTGGCTGATCAATGTAGATACATTATTTCTAAGCCATAACATTTTTCCTTTGGTTTTTTCTTTAAGAAAATGAAATATTTGAACATCAATGAATTGAGCGGTTAAATAAGCTACCATTGATGCTAATGTTGCTCCCAATGTGAGGTTTCTAATGTGATAAAATTCATAGCCATTTGGGACTACCGCTATACCTTCTTTAATAGCAATAGGCAATTCACCATTCACTAAATTATCTGGAGGATCTAAAACACCAGCTATCCAGACAATAAACAGCACCCAAATATTTAGGATAAGTCCAATCCACACAACTAAATTGGCTTTTTTTTTGCCATATAGTTCGCTGATAAGATCTGTACATAAAAAGGTGATAGGATAAGGTAGTACACCAATGGCAATTATAAATGGCACATTGTGATTAAATATAGTGAAAGAATAATCAATAAAACGAGAAACACCCAAGATGTTCAGCATGGTCAACGACCCTAAAAATAAGCCAGCTAAAAGCAGAAATACTTTGTCATTTCTTGAAATCATTTAATAAATTAGCTTAGTAGTAGGCAGTGATTAATATTTATCTTTTTTACCTATAATTCCATTACCTACATAGATGCCATCCCGATATTCTTTAATATGATCTAATAAACCAAATTCATCATAGATGTAATGTCTTCCATTATAGAGCCTGCCATTTTTAAACTCACCATCCATTAGGATGTTTTTATCATCATCATAAGTCTTCCCGTAATTGTCTACTAAACTACTATTAGCAGAATTGAATTCACCCTGAATTTTCGGGCCTTTCTCGACAGGATCAGGATCAGGGTCTACATATGCGATATTTTTCATTTCAAATTCAACAGATTCTGATACGGCTCCTTCTTCATTAAAGACGACCTCTCTTTTCTTATCTCCATTTTCGAAATACCAAGTAGAGGTGCCAGTTTCTTTACCATTAACAGTAGTAAAGTCTAATTCAGGACTTCCATTTTCATAGAAAAACTGGACCCTTCCCTCTGTAGCCCCTAATTCATTAAATGTTTTGATTTGTCGGCTTTCTCCATTGGGCCAAAATAATTTATAGTCACCTACAAGCAGTCCGTTTTCCATGGTCCCTTTTTCTTCCACTTGTCCATTGTTAAAATAGGTAGTGTAAGCCCCTGTAGAACGACCATTATTGTAAATAATTTCACTTTTAAGACTCCCGTTTTGCCAAAACCTTTTCCAAAGACCATTTTTACGGCTATTTTTATAGACACCCTCTTCTACTTTTGCGTCAGCATCATAGCCTTTTAATTTTGACATGTTGCCAGTAATGATCCAGTATCCAGTTTTTCTACCGTTTTCAGGATTTTTTTGATTTATCGTGTCAGATTGAGAATAACAATTACTTGTAGAACAGGAAATGATTAGAAGGAAAATCAAAAAACGCATATCAATATTACTTACTGATGAGATTTTATTTTTATGGTTGACCAAAATACATAAATATTTAAATAATTAGTACACTTACTATGCCAACTTTTCAAAAGTTATATGTAGGAAAGTGAAAAAGATAAATAATTTTACAGTATGCAAATAGCCGCAGTACAAACAAAAATTTATTGGGAAGATCCAGTTTCTAACTATCAGCACCTGGAAAATCTCTTAAGACCAATTGATGGCGTAGACCTAATAGTATTGCCAGAAATGTTTACCACTGGCTTTACTATGAATTCAATGAATGTTGCAGAAATAAATGAAGGGAAAACACTTGATTGGATGATTGAATTAGCTGCTCATAAGAAGGCGGTAGTTACAGGTAGTATTGTTGTGAAAGAAAAAGAGAAATTTTACAATAGGTTATATTGGGTAAGTCCCGAAAAGACATTCATGACCTACGACAAAAAGCACCTCTTTAGAATGGCAGAAGAACATCAATTCTATAGTGAAGGAAAAAGTAGATTAATCACATCACATAAAGGAGTTCGGTTTTGCCCAATGATCTGTTATGATCTGCGGTTTCCAGTATGGAGTAGAAATATTGATAAAAATAATCAAACTGTTTATGATTGTCTCATATATGTTGCTAATTGGCCTGAGCCAAGAACAGATGCGTGGGTTAGCTTATTAAAGGCAAGAGCAATTGAGAATCAAGCATATGTTATTGGAGTCAATAGAGTAGGTATTGATGGAAACAGTGTAAGTTATTCAGGTGGATCTAGTGTTTTTGATCCAAAAGGAAATAGGCTAGATCAGTTTGTTCTACATAAAGAGCAAATAGAAGTTATTCACTTAGATATTAATGAGTTAGAAGAGTTTAGAAAAAAATTCCCAGCTTATTTAGATGCAGATAAATTCGGGTTTATTGAATGACCCACTTTATATCTAAGCTCCAACCCGATTTAACTACCATGGGTTCGTTATAATAGTAAACAGGTTCTGGTTGTGTTTTTGAATTGAAGTCACCTGTTGTCCACTCACCATCGCCATTTAGGTCATGGATTAATCTTAATTGATAGCTACCCGGATTACATAAAGGGATCGTATCTATCAAAGATTCTTCATTACAGTTAAATGATGTTACTAATGCCTCTCTATTGATCAGCTGAACAATGAATTGATCACATGTTTCACATGTAATATTTAAAAAGAGATCTCCGTACAAAGAGTTTTCTTTCTGCTTAAAGATTAGTTCAATGGTGTCATTTTTTTGCCCATAAATACTTTCAAATGCACCAGGGTCTGCCATAAATGTTAATTCAGTATTACTTATAGTTGGAAATAACATAGACCATAAAGCCCCATCAAAAGAATCGATGAAGTCAGTTTCAGTACTGTCAATTAAGAGGTGGAGTTTTTTATAATTTATTTTTTTGATAGGGTGATTAAAAAGAAGCTTAAGTGGTTGATTTATTTTAATATTATTGATGTTTTTTGCTTTAAAAGCAAAGCTGGAATCTTTTGAATTAGAAGCAAACGTATTTATTTTAAGCCCTTTGGAAAATGATTCGTTTTCAATAGTAAGCTGAAAAAACAAAGGAGAGTTTGGAATTGAATCAATCCAGAATGAGAAGGTATCACTAGGAAACTTTCTAGGTTGGATAAAATAATTGATGCTGTCAATTTTAATATCGGAGGCAGCTATTTTTTTGTTAAAAATGACATTAAATTTTCCAGGAGGGGTGTAATTTTTGTCTATAATTTTTAATGGATTATCCTGCATGAATAGCAATAAAGTATCTTTAATAGTAGTGCTATCTCCAAGACTTAAAGAGTTAATAAAATTGGGATTAAATGCAATTTTTTCATTTTTAGGATCTGGTAGATTGTTTTTGTTTTCATCCCCAATAGCCAACACATAATACTCGCCTTCCTTTAAATTATTTAAAATAAAATTTCCAGCATCATTGGTATTACATAGGTAGTTAGGAGATATTTTTTCTGTTAAGCTATCTAGCTTTTTTTCATAAAGAAGAACCTTTACGTTTTCTAAAGGTTTTTTTGTAAAAGCATCATAAACACTACCACGATAAAAATTGGAATCTATAAAACTTCCCGTGGAAAGGACATATCTAAAATCTGTATAAGGGTTATTTTCGGTAATATCTTGAATAGATGACCCAAAGTTAAATGTATATGTGGTTTTTTCTTTAAGCGGTTCTTCAAGATGGATTAATATGGATTTCCCTTTTTCTTCTAGTCTTATTTTTTCAATAGTTGGATTTACAAAAAAGTTATTTTTTTGATCTTTAAGCTGAACATATTCATCAAAATAAAGCTGAATGATCTCAGCGCTGAAATCGGTAGAATAATTTTGAGGAATGGTCTTTTCCTTATTGAGAACAGGGGCCTTAATATCTTTTTCTCCACCAGTCAGTAAAGACTGTTGAGCACAGCTTGCAATTACAAAGAAGGAAAGTATGTATGCTAGCTTTTTCAAATTAGTTGTTCAATTACTTTAGCGATTTTTTGTAGCTCTAGAGCATCATTGGTATTGAAATCCGCATAGCTAATACTATCAATGTCTAGAACATATTTTACTTCATTATTATTATTTCTAATGGGTATTACAATTTCAGATTTTGATAGAGCACTGCAGGCAATATGACCTTCAAACTCATGCACATTGTCAACGACTATCGTTCTGTTATCTTGCCACGCTTTACCACAAACACCTATTCCTTTTTTTATTCTGGTACATGCGTGAGGTCCTTGAAACATAAATAAGACCAGTTCATTTTCTTCTACTTTGTATAGACCTACCCAAAACCATTTCATGGTGTATTTGATCGAAGCTAAGATGTTTCCTAAATTAGCCATAAGGTTATTTTCCCCAGTGATCAGGGAATTGATCTCGATCAATAACTGATCATAATTTCTGGTAGCAGCTAATTTTTCGGCAGTTGTCATAGGGCAAAATTAATCTCTTGATGTAAATTAGCAACATTATTAATAAGTTTGAAATTTTTTTAGATAATGGCAGGACATAGTAAATGGGCAAATATCAAGCATAGAAAAGCGGCCCAGGATAAAAAAAGAGGGAAGGTTTTTACCAGGATCATCAAGGAGATTACTATTGCAGCAAGAGATGGCGGTGCAGATCCAGATTCAAATCCAGGATTAAGATTAGCTGTTCAGAATGCTAAAGGAGCCAACATGCCAAAGGATACCGTAGAAAGAGCCATTAAAAAAGGAGCAGGAGGAGATGGAGCTGATCTTGCTGAGATTACATTTGAAGGATATGCGTCCAATGGAATTGCAGTATTTGTTGAAGCTACTACTGATAATAATAATCGAACAGTAGCTTCTGTTAGATCTGTTTTTAATAAGTATGGTGGTAATTTAGGAACGAATGGTTCTTTGAGCTTTATTTTCGATAGAAAAGGGGTCTTTACTATTAATAAAGCAGTTACAGAAGGAAAAGACATTGAAGAGTTGGAGATGGAGTTAATAGATGGCGGTTTAGAAGAAATGAATGAAGTAGATGATGCAGTTATTATATATACCTCTTTTGATGATTTTGGAAATATGCAAAGTCATTTAGATACCTTGAATATTGAGGTTGCTAATGCAGAGCTTCAGAGAGTCCCTAATAATACCACAGAATTAGATGTTGAAAATTCCAAAAAGGTACTGCGTTTAATAGATAAAATGGAGGAAGATGAAGATGTTAATTGCGTTTACCATAATTTGGAAATGACCGATGAGCTGGCAGAAGCTTTAGCTGCTGAAGATTAAATTGTCAGGTCTTTTTCATACAAAGAAAACAACAATGGACATTTCATATACTGATCGTGTGTAGGGTAATAATCAAGAAAATTCACTTCTTTAATCAGTTTAAAGCCCAATGTGCTATACCAAGATTTTAGGAATTCTTTTTCTTCATGAACCCAGTGAAGAGGAGATAAGATCTCAAGCTGCATCTTTTGGTATTTTTTTTCATGGGCAGTTTTAAAAACATGTTCTACCAGGAGTTTGCCGATCCCTTTTTTTCGATGGTTAGGGTGGCAAATAAGCATTGAAAAGGAAGTAGTCGCTTTGTCAACAGGTTTCATGAGTACACAACCAACTAATTCTTTATTGATTTCTGCAAGATAAAGCCATTGTTGAGTTACAAAATTCTCATATTCATTTTTGCTGATACGATAGTAGCCTTCTTTCCAGAATTCTCTTTCAGAGGTGTAGTAAACATCATTTGCCATTGAGATAACAGCAGATTGGTCTTTGGGTGTGGCAAGTCGAATATCCATATAAAATCAAGTTTGATCAATGATTGAATTGGCAATAACAATATCCTGAACAGCAACACCTGTTAAGTCACAAATTGTTATATCTGTCTCTAGTCTAATTTTTTCACTACTTATCCAGTTGCCAAGCTCTATTACATTTTTATTTTTTTCATGCTGAATTTCTCCTTGTGTTAAACATTGAGAGATGGAGTCTGCAATTAAATGATCTGCTTTAGTGAGTACATTTTTATCCAATTCTCTTTTCCCTGGAGTGTCTGAGCCAACTGCAGTAATATGAGTTCCTGGCATGATCCATTCTCCTTTAATTAGTGGAGATACTGAGGGTGTTGTTGTTACAATTAGGTTGCAACTATTGGCAAGCTCTTTAAGGTTAGGTGCTATTTCGACCATATAACCCTGTGCCTTCATTTCGTCTTGATAGATAATGGCTTTTTCTTCATCTCTTCCCCAGACCATTACTTTTTTACATTCAGTAACTCCTGCCAAGCACTTTAATTGATGTCGGGCTTGAATACCAGTACCTACAATACCTATTTTTTGTACGACCTTAGGGCCAATATATTTTGCACAAACTGCACCTGCCAATCCTGTTCGAATGTCTGTTAAAAAGCCTTCGTCTAAAAGGATGGCGTTGGGTTCTCCGGTTTGGGCATTAAAAGCAAGCATCATTCCATTACTTGACGGAATGCCGAGTGATGGATTGTCATAAAATCCTGATGCAATTTTTATCACATAATTAGAGATTTCGTCAATAGCTCCATATTTAATATGAACATCTCCAGGAGGACCTATCATTTTTAAATGCCCAACAGGGGGTATATTTGCTTTACCATTGCTGTAGCTTACAAATCCTTTTGCGATAGCTTCAATGTGTTGGATTAATGGGATAGCATGGTATCGAGCTACAATGGTTTCTTTTTTAATGATTTTCATTACAAAAGGGTTTTTAGGGTTTCGTTAGATATATTGGCACCACAAATTACAATCACTACTTTTTTGTGCTTTAAGTTTTTCGCCTGTTTTTTAAAAGCAGCCAATGCTACGGCTGCTGCACCTTCAATGATCTTGTGGTGCTTGTTCATCATCCAAACAATATTTTCTGCTATCTCATTTTCTGTAACGGTTTGGTAATCATCAATCAATTCTTTACAGATGTCAAATGTAATGCTTCCGGGTTCTAGCCCTCCGGCTGATCCATCGGATAATGTTTCTTCTGGTTCATCGATTACAACTACTTCTCCTTTTTGAACACTCAGGTACATTTCTGCAGATTTTTCTGGAAGGCAGCCGATTAATTTAGTTTGTGGTGAATGTGCTTTAAAATAAGTAGCTACTCCCGACATCATTCCGCCACCGCCAATACATCCATATAAATAGTCGACTCCATTAGTTTCTTTAAGAATCTCTATAGCTAGGGTTCCCTGCCCGCCTATAATCTGAGGATCATTATAAGGAGAAACCCATGTGAGGTTATGCTCAGCAGCATATCTCTTGGCATGAAGCTCTGTGGTTAGACAATCCAAGCCATGGAATTTAAGCGTTGCATTGTAATGTTTTAGAGCGGCTACTTTAGAAGGCGATGCGTTTTCCGGTAGAAAAATTATACCTTTTGTTTGAGAGATGCTTAAGGCATTGGCCATTCCTTGTGCATGATTGCCAGTAGAAGCTGTTAAACAGCCTTTTTCTTTTTCTTCTTTTGATAAAGAGAGTACTTTATTCAGCCCTCCGCGAGCTTTAAAAGAACCGGTAATTTGTTCCGATTCTAATTTAAAATAGACCTCTCCTTCTATCATTTCGGATAAGTATACAGACTTAAAAAGGGGTGTTTTTAATATGTAGGGTCGAATTCTTTCTTCCGCCTTTATGATTTCTTCTAAGATTGTCATACTATGTCTAAATTAAATCGTTTATCCAAAGCGTTCTTCATGATCTCTAAACCTTCTTTTAAAACCTCATAACGCTCTCCAATTCCAATCCTAATATAGCCATCCATTCCATAACAATCACCGGGAACTACAAAAACAGAAAATTCCTTGCGCAGCCAATCAGAAAGTTCAGTAGAATTAATGGGTAATTTATATTTTATAAAGGCCATTCCCCCTGCTTTTGGAGGAACAAATTCAAAAAGATCTTTATATGAGTCGATCCAATTTGAGAACAAATCCAGGTTGTTCTGTAGCATTTTTCTATTTCTAGTTAAAATCTCAGACCTTTTTCTTGGTTGTAATGCAATTTCAGCAACATATTGACTGACAATTCCAGTTGATATTGAAGTGTAGTCATGATAAGCCCAAGCTTTATCAGCAAAACCAGCAGGGCCCATTAAATAACCAATTCTTAATCCAGGCAATGCATAAGACTTTGATAGTCCGCCATTGACAATGCATTTTTCATACAATCCGTAAAAGCTATTGATCTCAACTTCATTCAGCTCAGAACCTCTGTAGATCTCATCGGAATGAATCCAAGTATCATTTTCTCTAGCAATAGCAACTATTTCCTTCATTTCTTTTTGGCTCAGCACATATCCTGTTGGGTTATTAGGATTGCAGAGCACTATCATTTTTGTATTTGGAGTAACTAACTTTCTTAGCTCTTCTAGATTTGGTCTCCAGTTTTTTTTCTGTTGAAGGTGAAAGCCTTCAACTGTGCAACCCATGTCTTCTGCAATTCCCCAAATTTGCATGTAGTTGGGGAGCATCATTACCACATGGTCGTCTTTTTCTAGTATTGTTTTACAGAGTATATAATTGGCTTCTGCCGAGCCATTTGTGATGAGTACCTGATCTTCATTTTCACAATTATAAAGACCTGCTATTTGTTTTCTTAAAGAGACAGCTCCATTGGTTTGTCCATACCCAAGAGTGAGGGTTAATAATTTTTGTTGTTCATCATCTGAAAGAAGTTCATTGAGGGCATAGGGATGAAATCCGCTTTCTGTTAAATTATAATCAACAGTATTTTCGTATAGCGACTGAAGTCTTTCTAGTTCAAAAGTTTTAATTTTCATGGATTAAGCGATTTAATTTTACAATAGCTAATTAGGTATAGCCGTAACAGATCAGATAAATAGTTCTTAAAATTTAAATACAACATGTCCCTAATTTAAAATAGGGTATCCAGCGATTGCTGCAAGAGGCGATCCATTTTCCCAATTTCTTCCCTATTGATAGAAAAAGGATCGTAACAGATAGTTATAGACCTCATCCGTTAGCAAAGATATTTAATTTACAAGTTAAAAATAGCTGGCTAAAAATAAAAATATTATATTTGGGATACCATCCCTTTAGAACTATAATTACAAATTAAAATTCGATAATATGTTAAAAACCAAACGATTATTGGTAGTGCCTGTGTTGCTATGTTTTCTGATATTTCAAATTTCTGGATGTAAAAAACAGAATGAAGCAATAAATGAAGTAACCATTAAGTGGAACATTACAATTGATGGCCAGGATTATTCATATGAAGAAACACTTTCTGAAGAGGATGATTTTGAGAATGGAGTTGCAATCCTTCAAACAAATAGCGGGATCTCAAATGGAGGGTCACAATTAATATTATCTTCTTCTGATGGCGGAATGTTAATGGTTCAATTCGGTCATGTTAATATGACCGCTGAGGGTTCTTATGTATTTAATGGCGGAATGGATGGCTCTTTAAGTATTATGAATAACATGGACTCTTATTCGGATGCATTAGGTATAGGAACATCAACAACATTAACCATAACTACTTTTCCTGCAGTATCTGCCTCAACTTCTGAAATGTTACAAGAAACGTTGGTGATTGGGGAATTTTCTGGAACTGTAGGTGATTTTAATGATGTACTTCATAATATTTCAGGATCTTTTGAAGCAATTCGGATTCAATAATCGTTTAAAAGGAAACCAATTTTTAAGTTAATATATTTTTAGAGTAATATTTATAGTAGTTTTTTTTCCTTGTTTATTGACAAGTCAGACTCCAGGATATTTTAAGGATTTATTTATGGACGGAGGGTGTTATCTTACATCCAAAACATCACTACCAGCATCAAATTATTTAAATCTTACAATGGAATTTATGGCTACATCAGATTCTGTTTTACAAAGAGATATTATTGTTGGGAACTTTAATGATGTTAATGGAGCTTTACTTTATCCGGATGGCGCACCTCGTTTTAAATGTATTTATACTAATGGGGGATCAGCAACAAATCACGGAAGAAGCTTAGGCTCAGATGGAAGAGAAATCATCAAACAATATTTTTATTCCGGAGGTAGTTATACAGGCTCTTGTGCGGGAGCTTTTATTGTTTCACATCATTATTTGCCCTATAGTTCATCTCAGTCATTCAATCCTTACTATTATCATTTATGGCCAGCTCGTACTAGAAGTACAGGGTTAAGTGACACTACAACAGGACATTTTATTCCTGTAAGTTCTCCTTTATTACAATATAGCTCTTTTGGAAATGACTTATATATTGACGATATATATCATAATGGTGGTGGGTACATTAGAGACACTATTCCAATCGGAACCGAAGTTTTGTTAACATTTGATTTCCCGGGCTGGAATATGCACAATAAAGTAAGTTCGTGGGCTTATAAAGAAGCTGATTCAACGGGAAGATTAGTTGTTGTTATGTCACATCCAGAAAGTAAAACTACAGGTGAGGGATTAGAACTTATGGCAAGTATTTTACAATACGCTTTAGATGGCGTTGGAGAGATGCGTATTAAAAGTGAACTATATAACAATTCACCTATTGTAATGGATAAATCTACAGAAGACAGTATTCCTTCATTAACTAAAATTGGAGATAAGCAATACCATCATTTTTTAGTCCAAATACCATCTTCAGTTGATACGCTTCATATTCAATTAGATGCAGATCCATTATATGATTTTAATTTGTATTTAAATTATGATGAATTTGCCCTTATAGACAATAATATGCTTATGGATATTTCTTTAGGTTCTAATAAGGAGCTTGTACTTGAAAACCCATTAGAAGGAGATTATTATGTAGGTGTTGAGTGTGCAACAACGGTATTAGGATATGCTCAAAATGGGTATATTGGTCAGACAGCAGTATTAAATGGGGCAGAATATACGATTAATGCAAGCTGGTCAAGTAATACGGATATTAATGATTACCATTCAAATGGCCTTAGACGTCTTGTTAAGATAGTAGATGCTTTGGGGAGAGAGGTTACGGAGCATAATAAAGGGCAGGTTCTGTTTTATATATACAATGATTCAACTGTAGAAAAAAGAATGAACTTAGTGAATCATTAATTTCCAATTTAATTTTTAATTTCAATAGATTTTAAACTAACCCTAAATGCATAAAAGTGCCTTTACAATATTTTTTTATTTTATAACAGGTTGCTTATTTAGCCAGGTAAATACTAAGCATATTGAGATCGTAAGAGGCCCTTATGGAACACCTCATATTTTTGCAAATACCGATCAGGAAGCAGCTTATGGATTGGCTTGGGCCCATGCCGAAGACGATTTTAAAACCATTCAAGAAACATTCTTGCCTGTTAAAGGTCTTTTAGGAATTTACAGTGGAAAAGAAGGAGCAAAACTAGACTATATTGTACACCTGTTGAGGTGTAAGCAAACCGTAGAAGATCACTACCATGAATTGTCCAAAGAAGTTCTTAAAGTACTGCAAGGTTATGTAGATGGCATTAATGCATATGCTATGGCCCATCCAGATGAAGTATTGGTTAAAAAGGCTTTTCCTATTACTGTAGAAGAATATTTAATAGGCTATAATTTAGTGATCCATTTTTTTTCCGACACTGGCGATATGCTTAGAGATCTTTTTGGCAATAAGATCGCTCCTTTAAAGGAGGTCGCATTTCAAACTACTGGATCTAATGGTTTTGCTTTTAGGAGAAAAAAGACAACAGATAATAAAACATATTTGAATGTAAATACACATCAACCCTTAGAAGGTCCTTTTGCTTGGTACGAAGCACATTTGGTAAGTAAGGAAGG
>Ga0209992_10001714_pt1 | contig 22032 bp, 13 predicted proteins | sample 2SBtaG_2_FD_182564 | JGI IMG/M metagenome (GOLD analysis project Ga0209992, IMG submission 182564) | Deep subsurface microbial communities from Kolumbo volcano to uncover new lineages of life (NeLLi) - 2SBTROV12_ACTIVE470 metaG (SPAdes)... | ecosystem: Environmental > Aquatic > Marine >... | reverse complement strand
GTGCTCGACCAACTGAACACGCACAAGTCCGAGGCGCTGGTCCGCCTCGTCGCCGACCGGTGCGGCATCGGTGACGACCTCGGCATCAAGGGCAAGGAGGGCATCCTGAAGTCGATGGCGAGCCGCAAGACGTTTCTACAAGACCCGGAGCACAGGATTCGGTTCGTCTACACCCCGCGGCACGCTTCGTGGCTCAATCAGGTCGAGATCTGGTTCAGCATCCTGGCCCGTCGTGCTCTGTCTGACGCCGCCGATCCCATCGGCCACCGCGTACACGCCAGCGACGTCGTCGACCACGAAACGATCTTGATTCGAAACCCGGCGCAAACCCATGTCCGACCGGCCAAACCCGACAGTGTTCATTGCCCTTTCCACGGGCCCCACAGACAAGCTCGGAGCCGAGACAAACAGACCCGGTGAGTTCCGGGTGACACCGACGAGCAGTTTGCGAGCGGATGTGTGCCGCGCGCAGCCATCGCCACGTGATCCCGCGCTCACCCCCCCGACGGGTGGCGTGACGGTTGCCCTGCAGGCCGATTCGCCTAGCCTCGTCCCCACGTACATCACGCCGGAGGCCGAGGTCTTCGCGTTCGGAGGTCGGACGAATGCAGAACGGACGAAGCGCGAACGGCGACGCCAAACGACTGGCCATCTTGGCCCTCGTCGCGTTGTCGTCACTGGTGGCTGGTTGCGCGAGCGATGAGCCGACCGACGACGCGGTGGTCGAAGCGAAGCCGGCGGCAGTGCGCGGGAGGGTGCGGATCTTCGGACCGCCTGGGGGGCCGTTGGCAGGGGCCGAGGTGCATGTGCTCGAGCGGCCGCAGATGCGCACCGTCACCGACGCGAAGGGCCGCTTCGAGTTCGCCAGCGTCCGGCCCGGTGATGTGACGCTCGTAATGGTGGCCGACACGTTTCACGAAAACCAGCTGGGCACCCACACGTTGGCTGGCGAGCCGCTGGAGGGGATGGACTTCCAGGCGGTCTCCGATGGGGTCTTCGCCGTATTCGCCTCTCTCGCGAAGGCCGATCCAGACCCGACCAGGTGCCAGGTGTCGACGACGGTCACGCGCTTCTTCGAAGGCAAGGTCCCCAAGGTGCACGGCGAGCCCGGCGCGACCGCGACCATCACTCCGGCGCTGCCAGCCACGCATGGGCCGGTCTACTTCAACGAGGCTGTGCTGCCGACTCCCGGCGTGACCGAGACATCTGTCGACGGCGGGGTGGTGTGGACCAACGTGCCGCCAGGCGACTACACGCTGCGCGCCGACAAGCCCGGGGTCGCGTTCGAGCACGTGCGGATCAAGTGTCGCCCGAACGTGCTGGTGAACGCCGCACCAGCCCGCGGCCTGCAAGCCCTCAACCCGGGTTCGGGGTACTGACAGACTGCAGGGAAAGTGCGTCCCCGCGGGTGCCGCGTCGCCGATCCCGCCCAGCTGCATCGAGCCATCGCCGGCGTCTTGCGGGTGCCGCCCGCGCCGTGAGAATGTGACCCCCACAACCAACCCAGACCGCTCAACCCGAGGGATGCGATGGCCGCCGGCCCCTCCCAGCGCTATTGCCCGATGTGTGGGACGCCCACAGAAGAGGCGTTTTGCCCTGAAGACGGGACCGCCACGGTCGTTCGCAGCCGCATCACCAAGGACGCGCTGTCGTACCGTCCCGGCGATGTCGTCGCGACCAGGTATCGCATCGTGGGGGCGGTCGGTCGCGGCGGCTTTGGCGCTGTCTACTCGGCCGAACACACGGGCACGAAACAAGAGATCGCGCTGAAGATGTTGGCGTTCGACCCGACCACACTCGACGACGTGCTCGTCCGCCGGTTCTACAAGGAAGCCCAGGTCACGGCGCGGCTCCGCCATCCCAATACGGTGCGCGTTATCGATGTGGGTCAGGATCCGGGCGGCCCCTTCTTCATCGCGATGGAGCTCCTGCACGGTGTCCCGCTGGACGCGGCGCTGCGCGAGCTCGAGACCCACAACGCGGTGATGAGCGAACGGCAGGCCACGACAATCGCCGTTGCGGTGCTCAAGAGCCTCGCCGAAGCGCATCGATCCGAGCTCGTGCACCGGGACATGAAGCCGGCGAATATCTTCCTGGCTGATGTGGGCGAAGAGGAGCCGGTAGTCAAAGTGCTCGATTTCGGCATCGCGCGAACGCACAACTCGTCGTTGACAGCCGCCGGCAAAGCGCTCGGCACGCCCGCTTACATGAGCCCGGAGCAATGTCGGGGCAAGCAGCTCGACGGGCGCTCAGACCTGTATTCGTTGGCCGTCATCCTCTACCGCTGCGTGTCCGGTCGCTTGCCGTTTTCGAGCAGCGATTCGGTCGAGCTGATGTACATGCACACGGCCGAGTCGCCGCCGCACCTCAAGGATGTTACGACCGGGCACCTGTCCGATAAGTTCATCGCCGCGCTCGATAAAGCCCTCGCCAAGAACCCCGACCACCGGTTTGGCGACGCGACCGAGTTTCGCAAGCTGTTGCAGGCCATCGCCGACCAGCAGCCGCGCGAGCAGGCCGGCACGTACACGGTCACCTGCCGGGACAGCGCCGAACCCATCGAGCTCGAGGCCGTCGATGCGCTCGACGACGACGCGTTTGACGACGACGACATGCCGACGATGGACAGCGAGGTCATTCGATACCGCCATTCCAAGGTCGCCGATGTGCCGACGTTTTCGACCACCGAGCCCGAGCGCGCGGCGCAGCCGAGCGACGACGCAATCGACGAAGAAGCCAACAATGCGCGGGAGACGGCGCCGGCCAAGGTGCCCAAGACGATGCGCGGAGTTGGCCTTGCGGGCGCGGCACGGGCAGCATCAGCGGACGAGGCGGCATCAGCGGACGAGGCGGCATCAGCGGACGAGGCGGCATCAGCGGACGAGGCCCCGGACAGCGATCCGGACGAGGCCAAATCGGGAGCGAGCGCCTTTGCCAACGACGAAACCATCGCGCTCATGCCGGACACGCCCGCTGCCAGCCCAGCCGCCAAGACGCCCGACGTTGCGCCCGAGCCGGCGAGCAAGCCCGCTGCACCACCGTCGAAGAGCAGCAATCAGCTCGCGTTTGTCGCGGCCGGCGCGGTCGTGCTGATGGGGCTCGGCGGGTTGTGGTTTGCGCGCGGTGGAGCAGGCGACAAGGCCAACACAACGCCATCATCCCTGGCCCCGGTCGAAAAGGAACCCAGCGCCGTGAAGGACACCCCGGGGCCCGCCGCTGCGGCACCCGAACCCGCAAAAACCGAACAGCCGCTCGACCCCAAGAAGCTCAAAGCCGAGATCGCGTTCGACATGGCCAAGACCGCCAAGACGCTCGACGAGAGGCTTTCTTTTGCCCGCGATGCGCAGCGGCTCGACCCCGGCAACGTCGCGTACACCGAATACGCCAACCGCCTCGCCGACGAGAAGATCAAACGCGCAGCGGGTGCCTCAGCCCCGACAAAGGCGGCCGTTGACGCCCATTCGGCGGGCCGCTGAACGCCTCTACAACCGGTCACTTGCGGGCCCGCCCCGGTTGCGACCGCGGGGCGCACATGCCACGATTCGGCCGTTACCAAGCACCGAATTCGGTCGCGAGGCGCCATGTCCCAATCGCAGGCTGCGACGCGCTACTGCCCGCAATGCGGCGAGAGCACCGCGGAGGCTTTTTGCCCCACCGACGGTGCCACGACGATTCTGCGCGGCGGCTTCTCCAAGGACGCCCTGTCCTACCAGGAAGGCGACGTCGTCGCGCGCCGCTACCGCATTACCGGGATCCTCGGGCGCGGCGGCTATGGCGCGGTCTACGCCGGCGTCCACACGGGCACGCAGCAAGCGGTCGCCATCAAGGTCCTGACGTTCGATCCCGCGGCGGAAGGGGCCGAACGCCTCATCAAACGATTCTACAAGGAAGCCCAGATCACGGCGGGGCTGCAGGCGCCCAACACGGTGCGCGTTTTCGATGTCGGCCAGGACGAAGCCGGGCCGCTATACATCGCGATGGAGATGCTGCGTGGGCCGAGCCTCGAGAGGGTCCTGGCGTCGATGCTCAAGAAGGGCATCTCGCTGACCGAAGCGCAGGCCATCGACCTGGCGTTGCCGATGCTCAAGAGCCTCGGCGAAGCGCACGGAAAGGGCCTGGTCCACCGCGACATCAAGCCGGCCAACGTGATCCTGGCGCAGCGCGAGGGCGAAGAAGAGCCGATCGTCAAAGTGCTCGACTTCGGTATCGCGCGGACCCGTGATTCGTCGCTGACCACCGAGGGTGCGGCGCTCGGCACGCCCAAGTACATGGCCCCCGAACAGAGCCGGGGCAAAGGCGTGGACGGACGCGCCGACCTCTATTCGCTTGGCGTCATGCTCTACGCCTGTGTCACCGGGCGGTTGCCGTTCGAGGCCGACGATCTGCTGTCGTTGATGTTCATGCACAACCATGAGCCCGTGCCCGACCCGCGCACAATGACCGACCAGCCGTTGTCCGATCCGTTCGTGGACATCCTGCACAAGTCCATGGCCAAGGCGCCCGACGAACGATTCGACGACGCCAAAGCGATGCGGCATGCGCTCGAAGCCGCTCGTGGTGGCGCGTGGGCGGGAACGCCGCTTGGACCGGGCGAAGCGCTGCCCGAAGACGCCGACGAGTCGACGCTCGAGCGGCACACCCTGGACCGTCCCAAGGACGCGACACTGAACGAGATCGTCGCCGACGTGCCGGCGGCGCAGGTCCGCAAGATCCCCAAACGGACGCAAGTTCCTGCCCTCACCGGCTCCGAATCGGCCACCGAGATCGCAGAACCTGTCGACCAGGCCACGCAGATCGCAGACGCCACCGCATCGCCAAAGTCCGGCGCGTCGCGGCTGCCAATCATCGCCGGCCTCGCGGTCGTGATCCTCGGAGTCGGCGCGTTCGTCGCGATGTCCGGTGGCAACAAGCCCCCCGCCAAGGCAGCTGCCAAACCCGTGGCCGAGGCGCCCAAAGCACCGCCGCCGGCCGCCAAAGCTGACGAGCCGAAAGTCGACCGCACGGCGCAGCGGGCCAAGATGCAGGCCGAGATCGCCGCGAAGATGGCCGCCGACAGCAAGGACATGGAGACACGGCTGCAGCTCGCCAAGAAGGCCGCCAAGCTGATGCCCGATGAGCCCCGCTACGCCAAGCTCGTGTTGCAGACCGAAGCCAAGCTCGCCGCCATGCGCCGGGATGAGCAGCGAAAGCTCGCCGAAGAGCAGGCCAAGAAGGACGCCGAAGCCAAACTGCGCGCCGCCGCTGCCCGCAAGAAGGCGTCGCGGGTAGCGCACCGCAAGCCCAAGCCCAAGCCGAAGCCGAAACCGGCGAGCGGGCTCGGGACCCCCGACCTGATCACCGACTGAGCGGACGAGCCCAAACCGCCCGGCAAAAACGGCGAAGCACGTCGCCTCAGTCGAGGTTGTCGAGCAGGCCGCCGAGGCCACCGGGGCGCTTTTGACCGGCGGCGGGTTTGGCGGCAGGCAGGGGCGCGGGTGCGGGCAGAACGGTTGCGGGGCGATTCACTCGGGCAGCGCCGTCCATGTTGATGCCTGATCCGCGGGGTGTGGTCGTGACGCCCTGCCCTCCGACCGTCGCGCCGCCGTAGGGGCTGTCATCGACGGCGGGCGCTTGGTTTTGAAAGTCCGGCAGGTCGTTCTTGTCGGCGAGGTCGGCTTCCATGTCGTCGAGCAGCTGCCGCGTCGCCTTGAAGTCGCCTACTCCGCGGCCGTGAATGAACTCCATCGCGCGCCAGGTGGCTTCGGCGTCGGAGAACCGGTCGTTTGGATCTTTGGACAGCAGCCGCTCGATGGTGTGGGCCAGGAACTTGCCTTGCCGGCTGCGCACGGGGAGCTCGACCTTTGGCACCGGGTTGCGCACGTGCTGGAAGATGAGCGTCAACGGATCCGGGTTGTTGAACGGCAGCTTGCCGGTCGCGAGCAGGTGCAGCATCACGCCGAGTGAGTAGAGGTCGCTGCGGCCGTCGACGTCCTGGCTGCGGATCTGCTCGGGGCTCATGAATGCGGGGGTTCCGAGCACGGTCGACTGGGCGGTGAGCTGGCTGTCCGATGGCCGCACGAGGCCGAAGTCGGTGAGCTTGATGTCGAATTCGCGCAGGCCGGGGCGACAAAGCAGCACGTGGCCGGGCTGGACGTTGCGGTGCACGAGGCCGACCGCGTGCACTTCGGCGAGGCTCAGGAGGATGGCGCCGGCGATCTCGCACACGGCGTCGAGCTCAATGCGTTCGCCGTGCATGCCGAGCCATTGAACGACGTCGCTGAGCATGCGGCCGGGGATGTATTCGGTGACGACATAGGGACGGCCGTCGTCGTCGCGGCCGAAATCGAGAACGCGGGTGGTGTGGCGGCTGGTCAGCTGGGCGGTCAACCGAGCCGAGCGCTCAAATCGCTGCACGTGCTGGGCGTCCATCGTCGCGGGATCGGCGATCATCAGGTCGAGGCTGACCCGATTGCCCAGCTGCAGGTGTTCGGCGATGTAGACGCGGCTATGCAGGCCGACGCGGCTATGGCTCGCGAGTCGGTAGCGGCCGCCGACGGTTTCACCAACGGATTTGCCGGGCGGCAGGGTGGGATCGATCTCGATGACCCGCGTCGTGGAGCCGTCGGTCGGGCAGGTTTCGAGGAAGGTGTCGGCGCCGCAAATCGTGCACGTGCGGATGGGATCGGCCATAGCAGTCTCCGGTCGCGGGAAGGTCGAACGTCGTGACATGACGCCCGGGTCGCCGTCAAGTTGGGACGTGCCGCTGGCCGATCAAGCGTAGCGTTCTCAGGTACGTCCTTATTCCTTTTACTCTCGCAACTAACTGAAATTATTTGCGCGTGGCACACGGTTTCTCCCGAAAGGGGAAAAGGGACGTACCTGAGACGTCCAACGCTACGCTCTGAGAATCGGCCAAACGTGATCGTCAATTTTGTACCTGTACAAAATTGCCGCTCGCGTTCAGGACCCGAGGATGTCAACCTGACGCGCATGGACGATGCCCAACGCACACGCTGGCTCCGCGCCTCCGGAGTGCTGCAACCAGACCGCGACCCCGCAGCGATGACGGGCGACGAGCTGCTGGCCGCGTTCAGCAGCGCGCGCACAGGCCGGTTGATGGTCACGCGGCTCATCAAGTGCCTCGTCCACCGCTCCTGGCAGCGGATTCGCCGCGGCGACGACCCGGAGATCGAGGGCAACGTGCGGACCTTCTGGTATCGAGAGGTCAAGCCCGTACTCAGCCGCGTCGCGCCGGACCTGTGGAGCCGCAAGGACCCGGACCGGGCGACCTCCGAGGTGCTCGCGTCGCTGATCGAGGGCAAGCACCTGCTCTCGTATGCCGACTTCGGCTTCACCGACGAGAACTGGCGCAATCGCGGCATCGGATTGCTGCGGCCGCGGGTGCTGGTGTTCGCCGAGAAGGCCGCCCAGCTTCGCCTGCTGTTGCGTCTGCACAAGCGGCTTGGCGTCTCGTTCGTGGCCCTTGGCGGGATGCCGAGCGCGTGCACGAGTGAGTTCACCGTGGCCCAGCTTCACGCGACGATGGCGACGACGGAGGCCGGCGTCGATGCGCCGGTGCACCTGCTTGGGATCGTCGACCACGATCCCTGGGGCGACCTCATCGCGCGGAGCTTCGCCAGCCAGCTGCGCAGCTTCGGACTGCGTATCGGCTCGGAGCAGCACCTCGTGCAGCCACACAGATTCGAGCCCGAGGAGCGTCTCGCCAACCGCATTCCGCTCGAGCGCCATGCGCGGACCGAACAATGGCTGGCCGCAGGCGGCGGCATCGACGGCGCGCCGTGGGGGCTGTCCGTGGAGTCGTTGCCGACGGAGCGGCTCGAGCGCATCGCCGAGCAAGCGAGCCTGGAGCTCGCGCCGACTGCGACGCCGGTTACCCACCTTGTGCTCGATAGGGAAGACCCGCGGTTCGAAGAAGCCGTCACCGGTTCCGGCGGCGCGGCGCGGGTCATCGTGGTGCGCCAGGAGCAGGTGGACTCGGCCGCGCTTGGGCTCGTTGAGCGCGGCTACCGGCTGGCGATCGTCAAGAGCGGTCGCATCGTGGCCGTTGTGCGTTGAGGTCGCGGGTTCGCGTCGCAGCTACTTCATTTGCCCCACGAGATCGTTCCCGGGGTAACGCCGTCGGGAAGGCAGAACGCGGTATCTTCACCGCAGGCGTCCGTCATCTTCGTGCACGTCCGCCCGTCGGGATCGGTCCGGTACGGGGTGTGTGAAGCGATCGGGGGACGGACCCTTTCATATTACATTTTCATCCAAACACTCGGACGGCCGTGTTCTTTCGTTGGAAAAAGTAATATGAAAGGGTCAGACCCCTTGCCGCCGTGCACCATCACCGCCGTGCACATCACCGCCGTGCACCATCTCCGCCGTGCACCATCACCGCCGGGCACCATCTCCCCCGTTGAAATCCAGCACACTCCAGGCGGTTCTGCGAAGAAGGTTCGCCGACCGGATCCCGAACGGGATCCGGGGCCGACCGGATGATGCCGTGGACAGTCAGGGGCCATGAGCCCGAGGGAGCGGAAACGCCTCACTGTTTGCGCCGCGCACGGCTACGGACCCAGCAACTCCGACACGTGCCCGATCTCATCGGCCGCTTTGCCGTGTTCGAAGTGCAAGACGCCGAGCTGTTCGTAGCGCGGGCGAATCCGGTCGGAAAGCAGGCCAATCTTCCGCAGGTTGGGCACGATTCGCTTGAACAAGGTCTCCCGGAACAGCGCCATGAGGTCGCTCTGCAGGACCAGCTGATCCCACTCGGCAAGGCTCATGTGGGACGTCCAATACTCGTGGTAGACCTCGCGCGCCAGGAACCGGTTGCGCAGCATGCGGGACACCTCGTAGGCCCAGTCCTCGCGTTCGGCGCGTTCGTCGTCGCCAAGCTCTTTGTAGAAGCGCGATAGGGCCAGTACGCCGTAGTGCACGTGGCGCGCTTCGTCGGTGATGACGTACTTGAGGATGTCCTTGAGCAGCGGCTCGTTGGTCGCGTTGCGGATCGCAGAGAATGCGCCGAGCGCCAGGCCCTCGATCATGATCTGCATGCCGAGGAACTTGAGGTCCCAGCGGTTGTCGGTCATCAGCGCGTCGATGACCGTGTAGAGGTTGTCGTCGATCTCGTAGAGCTTGTTGAGCTTGCGCGTCAGGTAGCCGTGAAAGACCTCGACGTGGCGGCCCTCGTCGACGACCTGGGTGCTGCCGTAGAGCTTGGCGTCCATCCACGGCACGGCCTCGACGACCTGGGCGGACGCAAAAAGGGCGCCTTGTTCGCCGTGCAAGAACTGCGACAGCAGCCACGACATGATCGCGTGGCGCTGCATGGTTTGTTCTTTTTCGGTGAGCTTGGACCACGTCGGGTGTTTCGCCATCGGCACCCAGCGGTCGGGGAGGAGCGGGACTTCGGGGTTGAGCGGGTCGACGTCGATGCCCCAGTCCACGTCGGTCGTCGCGTTCCATTGCTTCTTCTTGGCCGCTTCGTAGAGCCGGGCCATCGACGGGCTCTCGCGCTCGTAGTCCCAGATGAACGTCGCCGGATAGCTGAGGTCGACGGTCGTGGTCGCGCTGCTCTTGCCGCGTTGCTGGACGAACCCGCGCCAGGCCGGCCCGAGCATATTGCGCAGCACGCGGACATTGCCGGACTCCAGCGCCTCTTTGAGCGGGGGCGCGGTCTCGCGGATGCGTCGCAGCTTCTCTCGGATGGCCATATCTCTCCAATGGGGCGCCTGCTCGACGCGAGCGTGCGGGATCAGTGCAGCTTGAGGTACAGGTCGGTGTCCTGCTCTTTGCGCCACAGGCCGCGTCGACGTTCGGCCGCCGCGAACGCGTACACATCCACCGGCCGTTTGCGACCTTTGACCTGGTGGGCTCCGTGGGGTGTCGACTGGGAAACCAGCTCTTCGGGCAAGCGCAGGATCGTCGAGCCGCTCACCAGGATGCGGGTGCCAAGGTCCTTGTTCATCTGCTCGAGCCGCGCCGCGACGTTCACCGTGTCGCCGACGACGCTGTATTTCATGCGTCTGTCCACGCCCACGTTGCCGGCGACAACTTCACCCGAATGCACGCCCACGCGGGCTCGTAGCATGGCTACTCGGCTGTGAAGCTCGGACGCGTCGGTCGTTTCGGTCGAAAACGCGGCGGCGGTCTCTCGCAGTCGGTGATGCATCGCGAGGGCGCAGCGGACAGCGGCTTCGGCGTGGTCTTCGCGCGGCTCGGGGGCGCCAAAAACGACCAACATGCCGTCACCCGTGTACTCGATGACGCTGCCGCCGTACGTGCTGACGACGTCGTTCATCAACGCGAAGTAGCTGTTGAGAAGCTCGAGCACTTCGGGCGGCGCGAGCGCTTCACTGACCTGTGAATAGCCCTCGAGGTCGGCGAACAGCACCGTCACATCCGCGCTCTTGCCGCCGAGCTCAGGCGCGTCCTCGGTGGTCGTAAGCTGTCGGGCGACCTGTTCGGGCACAAAGCGTCCGAGTCGCCGGTTGCTCCGAATCGTGGCGCGCAGCTGTTCGGTCTGCTGCCATAGCTCGACATACCGCAAGTTCGCCGCCTGCAAGAGCTCAAATGCGCCGACATCCTCGTCGCGACCCACCGCCTCGATCGCGCGCATTCGCAAGGTCCTTTCAAGAGCCAGTCCGGCAAGTCCGCCCACCGCCATCGCGGTTGCCAGGTCCCATTGGGTCCACGCGGCCACACCAGCGCCGAGCAACGCGCCGCCGATCGTCGATAAGGGCGCCGAAAGCGTGCGCAGGATGGACCGTTCCACGAAGCGGAACTCGTAAACGCAGACCTCGTCGCCCTGAAATCGGCAGCGCGGATGGTCGACCTCGCAAGGCGGCAACCCCCAAATCGTCGGCACCATCCCGATGCCGCTGCGCGTCTGCCAGCAAATCGCCGGCGAATCGGGTTCGTCGGGGATGAGGTCGCGCATCTCGAAGACGACGCGCCCGTAGCCTTGCTCGAGCTTGGCCGTGTGAAACAGCTTGCTCTCCGTGTTCAGCAGCATCGCGAGCTGCCGCATGCAGGGACCCGGCGCACCGAGCGCACGCATCACCGCATACATCGGGCCCAACGACTCGGGCCGCACCGTCTGGCGGCCGACCTCGACCCAGAGTTGCCAGATCGGATGGTCATAAGGCGGCGGCTCTTCCAGCCCGGTTACGCGCCGCACGACGATGTTGGCCAGGTCGATGACAAAGCGTTTGCTGAGCCAGCCGTCCATCCGCCGGATGTGCTCGACATCGAGCCCAGCCTCGGTCACGGCTTCGCGCAGAAACTGCTCACCAAACCGCCGTTCGAGCACGGTTGCCCAGGCCCGAGCCAGGCGACTCGATACCTGCGGCCGTAGGAGCTGTTCGCGAGTAGGCCCACTCATCGCCAAGATCGTACCACAGGCCCCTCGACTCACCGCGAAGTCGACGAGACGGGTTGCGACTTGCCGCGATCGACTCGCTGTTGCGGGCGGTTCCCGGTGGCGGACATGGTACCTTCTCCACCGGAGGTATCTGTGACTACCGATCGAACCGAAAACGCCGCGGACGAGTCACCGATGACGTCACAACGCTGGCGGTCGATGACGCCGGCCGCTCGCAAGGCCTGGTTGCGCGCCCGGCATGGCTCCGCGGCTTCCGAACCGAACCACGACCAGCCACGGACCTTGACCCGCGACGACCTACGGCGTTTGGCGATGGCGAAGCGGACCGACCCCGACGAGAAGACCGAGCAATTGCGGAGGCTGCATGCCCGTCTACGATCGGCTCGCCCTTGAGCAAATCCTGATCGCGGTCAGCGAGCTGCTCCGGAGTACAGCACCGCGGCATGCGCTGATAGGCGGCGTGGCCGTGATGTATTACGCGAGTCGTGCGTACACCCAGGATGTGGACTTCTTGGTGGCGTATGGACCCGGCGAGAAAGAGCGACTGGCGCAGCTCGCGCAAGACAAAGGTTGGACGGTGGAGCGGAAGGGGCCATGGCATCTGAGAATCCATTGCTTTGGCACGTTCGCTGACCTCGTGGACGCCGAGGTGCCGCTGCAGATTGGGGCCGCCGACGACGCCCGCGCTATCGAGACGGCTACCGGCGTCGTGCGGATCACGCCGGTTGAGCATCTTGTCGCCCTCAAAGTCCTCGCCGACCGCCCGCGTGACCGCGCCGACATCGCCATCATCGCGGACGAGTGCGCAGACATCGACGTGGCCAAGGTCAACGAGCTGTTGGCGCCGTTTGGCGAGAGCTGGTCACCGAGAGACTGGTCCGGGTCGTGCGCAGTTGGGTGAAGTGCACGTAGAATCGTTCGGGTGCGGCTCTTCTGGAACGACGGCTTTCATGTCGTCACCAAACGTAGATGCGAACCCGTTTGTGATGACGTGAGACTCGGCGGATGACCGCCAGCATACCGCGCACCGTGGTTGCGCTGCGCTTCAGCCTCCTCGTGAAAGTCCCAGTACTGGTCAAAGTCGCCGCTGGACCGCAGTGCCCGGAGCTGCAGCACCGCTTCGGCGCCCGCCAGGCTCCACCGCGCCCCCGTGATGTCCATGCGATCGCAAATCAGGTGCCGGCACGCACCCTCGATCACGCCCGTGGCGATCGGCAAACCGGCGGCGAGGTAGAGGTCGTAGCGCAGCCGCTCCTTGTTCTTGCTCAGGTAGTTCGCGGCGGTGTCGACCTGCTTGCGGCGACTTGGCTTGAGCTTGCGCATGGTCGCGGAACGCCGCAGGTCGCCAGCCACACGCCCTGCTTCACCGGCCAGCACCCGCGCCAGCCGCTTTTGCACCCACCTCTCAGTGCGGGCCGTACCCTCCTTGCCGAGGACGTGCGCGGCTTTCCACAGGTACTCGATGACGTGGATCAGGTCGACGACGATTGTCACGTCCACACCCAGGCGCTCGGCGGCCTGCTGCACGAGCTTGAGCTGGTGCTCGGCGCCGTCAACGCACACGACCCAGCGCTTCTCAAGCTTCGGGTCGCGGAACAGGGCTTCGGCGAACGCTTCCTCGATGACGTCCGCCGCTTCTTGCTCGAGGCTCGCCCACACGCGCTTGTGCTCGGGCCGCGGGCGGTGTGCCGGCGTGGTGGCGTCTCGCACCGGGCGCAAGCCCGCCATGACGTCCTCCGCGCGCCGCACGAACGGCTTGACGGTGTAGACCGCGGCAACCGTCGCCATGCGCTTGCGCCCTTTCTTCTCGCCCTTGGACAGCCGGCTCCTCAACTTGCGCTTGGCCGTTCGCGCCGCCTTCCGAGTTGCCGGGCGCAGGCTCCCGGGCAGCATCACGACGCCCTTGCCATCGGTCGTGATGACGAGCACGTCACCCGTTTCATCGGCCGCGACGGCAAGTTCGGTCTCGGCGTAGAACGCGTTGAAGTCGACAGCGGCGGCGCGGGCCTGCTCCTCAACCTGCCGCTTGCCCAGCGCCAGCCCCTTTCCGTAGCCCAGCGCTGCCACTGTTTCGTCGTAGGAGTTGCGCGACGCCGTCAACGCGACCATGCGCCGAAGCTCCAGCGAGTATTTTTGCGGGGGCAGGTTCAAGTCGGCGTCCATCGGCGCACGCCCATCGGTGCCGCGAGCGGTGTAGGCCTTGCGCGCGACCGTCACGTCGCCGAAAACGCTCTTGACCGCACGGGACGTTCCCTCGCGCGCGTGTGGCCGGGCAACGCCATCTTCACCGACCACGCGCACCCGCGGCTCGGTGGCAGAGCGAAGGTCGACATGCCCTTGCAAAAGGCAACGAAGCACCTCCCGCCCGTCGTCCGAAATCAACCGCTCGACGTCAGCCTCCGTCAGCGCCAACGCCTGGCAGCCGCGCAGCCGGAGCTTGAGCGCGTCGAACGCGGCGTTAGCCGCGGTGAATGGGGCTTGGGCCGATGCGGCCTTCATGGTAGCTGTTGTCACGGGAGGGCCTCCAAGGCGTGTACAGGTGTAGACAACCCGTATGTACCTTGGTTTGGCCCTCTCTTCATGATCTCAGCTGGTGCAAGTGCGTGGAATCATGCGGCCCCAGTGTCGTCGCAGAAGATCCGCACCCAAAAGATTATCGCCGACCCTTGCGGCGCGTCCCCGGCTCCAGGTGGCCTTTATTACAACACGCAGAAAACCCACATTGGAGTTGATGCGTTCGCTATCGATTTTGCCCGTTTCACGGCTAGTCTCGGCACTTCAGGGCATTGGTGGGATGTTCTTTTGTACGAGAATAGCAGCTACGCCGTCCCCGTTCGGGCTGCACAAGGTGGGGTTGTTTGGCAGACTCACTACGACAACGTTTCCGCTGACAGCGAAGGACTAGAGAATTTCGTCAGAATCCTCCACAATGATGAAGCTGGGAGTCACAGTTTCGGAGACGTGTTGATTTGCATGGCACGCTTCATCGCGACGGGGAGTCCGTTTGCTGTCGCAACGCGGCTGGACGGCACTACCATCGAGGTCAACGAAGTGTTCCGCTACTCGACGAGCTACCTCCACATGATCGGAGTGTTCCCGCCAGGCTCGACGGCGAACCATGCCGTGTTGCCAATGGAGTTCGTCGCAATTGCTCAAAATCTCGGCCAGATGAACGACACTGGCGTCAATAGCTTCTTCTCGCACCTCCATTTCTCGGTGTGGGATGCGTCGGGCGGCACGTTTGCAGCCGAAATCCCGTCGCCGTTGGACGGTGTTGTGTTGGGGCCGGCGGACGAGGGCACATGCGTGCTTTCCCAAAACTCCTAGTCGTTCGTGGAGCTGTGCGACGAACGCTCGCACTCTTGCGCTCAGTCAGGAACCTCGGCGCGCTACGGTGACCGCGATCTTTGGACCTGAGCAGCGGCCGGCATCCCGATCAGGTCGAACACCAGTTGCCGCTCACCCCGCCGGATCCCGCGGCTGTTGATCTGGTCGAGCGCCGCCCGCAGCTGCGCCATCCTCTCGGGCTGCCGTGGGTTGGCGTGGATCTCATAGAGGCAGCGGTGCTTGGTCGTCCGCACCGTCACCGGCAGCGCCACGAACTGCTCGATGAACGTTCTCCACTGCATCGCCATGCCACCGAAGTACTCCTGCATCGCGAACTCAAGCAGCGACAGCATCGCCAGCTTGAGGCACGTCATCACGCTGTCCCGCTCGGTGTCGCGGACGTAGATCTGGTCGGGTAGCGTCTGCACCCGGTCCATGCTGCTCTCGCTGCGTTGTTGCCTCTTGTGCTTGTCGCGAACGGCGGCATCGGCGAGGGCCAGCGCCTTTTTACGGGCGGCCGCCGGTGCGGCATCGAGTCCTGTAGCGAGCTCGGCGCGGGTTGCGTTGGCTCGCTCAGCTTGTTTGCGAGCGTATGCGACCGACCGCTCGGCTCGGTCGAGCTTGCCCTGCAGCGCGGCGTGCGTGACCAGCTCGCCGCCGTAGCCGTGCGACCGGTTGAGGCCGCCACCGTTGCGCCCCTTGGCGAACTGCTGCTCCTGCATCGGCCACCGGCTCAGGTACCACGACGCCACCTCGGCGGCCGGCACGTCCTTTGGCGTCGCGTTGGTCGCGAACAGCGTCGTCTGCGGTCGGCGGCCGTCGTCGCGGCGCATCTGCACGCCGCGGATGCGGATCCCCTCGGCCGGCGCGTCCTTGCCACGCAGGTACACCTCGACGTCTCGCACCTCGTCGCGCTCCCGATACGGGCTCCATGGCCCTTCCTGGCTGATCGCGGCGCCCTTGAGCACCGCGCCCTTGAGCACTGTTACGAAGAGCATCTCGGTCTGCTCGTGCATCGCCCAAAGCGCCCCGGCGGTGCCCATCTCGGCATCGACGATGGTCAGCCGCCCGACATCTGCGTCGGGGCCGATCGCGCGGTCGAGCTTCTTGAGCATCGGCAACAGCCGCTTTTTCAGCGACGCAGCGCCGGCGTGCGTCTCGACCAGCAGCGGCACACCTGCGCCGGAGTGGATCGCGATCCGGGTCAAGCTCGGCATCACCCGTCCGACCCGCGACACCTTGGAGCTCGCGGCGAAGGCGTGCGTCCAATACGGGTCCGCGGTGCCGTCGATGTAGACGACCGAGCGGGGCCAATTCTGCTGCGGGTCTCGCCAGCGACTCGTGGTTTCGGCCCACGTCTGAGCGTGCGTCTGCCACATGGCTCGGCCGACGTGCAGCAGGCCCAGCTCGGCCAGGGTCTTGTCCAGCGTCGCGGGCATGTACGCCGTCGCTCCGAGCGTCGCCAGCCACGCCCCCTTGGGACCATCGAGGCCATCGAAACCGCGCCGCTCGGTCAACAGCGGGGTGACGCCCATGGCCAACAGCCGCGCCGCGAGGTTGTGGGGCCTCGCCTTGAGCGTGTCGAGGTTGCCCAGGTCGCGCCGCTGCGCCTTGAACGAGTCGCCGCGCCATCGGTCATCGGCCTTGCCAGCAGCCGCCCCCTCGCGGCGCCGTGCGTTGTATTCGGCGGTGAAACGGCCGTCGTCGTCACGGCCGTCAACATCGTCGTGCAGCTCGTTGCGGCCGAAGAACTCCTGCACTGCGGCGCTCCGCGCGCCTTGAGCCTGCACGCTCGCTGCGAGCCGGGCGATGGCGCCGACCTCAGCCTCCGCCGCCGCCAGCAGCGCCAAGCCTGCGCCACCGTGAAACTGCTCGACATTCTCCGCGACGCGCGTGCCCTTGGGGTTGCCTCCAGGACGGTTCACGCCGGCGTCTGCCCACACCCGCTTGAGCCAGGCATCGCTCACCCCGCCTTCCTCGCCGAACTGCTCGATGAGGATGGACCGCGCCTCGGCAACACCGATGTCAGCACGCAGACGCCGCAGCATCACGGCGCCTATCTCGACAACCTTGGAGCAGCTCTGATCAGGCGGAACGCGGCCATCGAGCAGCCGCTCCCATGTTGGCCCTGTTCGGTTCGCGCAGTGACGCTGCCAGTGCACGAAAGTCGGCCGCGGCGTGCCCGGTGCGGCCTGCGCGATCGCCTCGGACCAGCTCGAATCGTGCTCAGTTCGCCAAGCGGTGACCGCTTCGAAGATCGCCACACGCTGCTGCGCTTCCGCGACGATTCGCGCCCACCGGGCGTCGCTGACCCCGGCGCGCAGGGTGCGGCCGCGGTCGCTCGTCGGCTCCAGGACTGCTGGCATCTCGACCTCCTCGATGCGGTGGAGGCGCAGAAGATCGCAGACGGATCGGCTTGTCCAGCTTGGTTTTGCGCGGGGCGACGGTGCTCGTGATCGTCACCAACTGGCGGGGTGCCCAGGCGGTCGGCAAATGGGGCTCAGTCGTACGGTTGCTCGCACCCGGCTTCAACTTGGCGCCGAGGTTCCTGACAGAGATGCCAAGCCGTACACGCCTTCAACGACTGCGAAGCGATGAAGCGTGCGACGAGCTTGCTGGCCCTTGTGCTCCATGAATCGATGCAACGGCGTCCCGGGTGCAGCTGCCCGTATTCGACGCCGCAGAATCGGCTGGGAAACGTTGAGCGCCTCCGCGGCGTCATGACGGTGCCCGTCGAAATGCTCGAGCGCGACGGCGAGTTCGGAGTCGTCGCGATATCGAGGCGGCACCCACCGGCGGAGCGGCGAGTCCAGCTGGGAGGAGCGTATCCGCATTCACAGGTACAGCAGGGTGATCCGGAGCGCACGAGCCGCGCGCTCGCGATCTTCATCGTGACTATGGATCGCCTCCGCGAGCTGCTCGTCGCTCAGTTTGTCGCCGTGTTCAGGGGGCAGGAGGCGGAACTGGCGGAGCGGGGAGTCGTCGTCGCAATGCAGCACACGCATCGCTAGTTTGGCGGCCGATGTGCCGAGCGCCTTGGCTGTTGCGCGCCGGTCGTTGGCGGTCTTTTCGAGCCATTGCGCGATCAATTCGTCAGGCAGGCGGCCCTTCGCGCGAGGATCGCGCTTGGGCGCGAACAGGGTGCGTTTGTCGTTCATTGTGTCGCGCAGATTGGCCCGACTTCATTCTGCGATGCAGGGCACGAGCAACACCTCACAACTGTGCGACGACCGATGTGCACGAGCTCGGGAGCGACGAAGCGACCTTCACAACCCAAGGCCGCGGTGGTGCGGAAGGAGATGTTCGTGCTTCGCCGCCCGCAAAATAGCCGGCATCCGGCGTTGGAACGATGTATTGCAGCCGGGAGGCCCCAGTGCCGCGCCACCAGCGGCGCACCTGCGTCTTCTTGCCGTCAGCTGTGGACATCACGTTTCGAGCCTCGATGAATGAGGACCCCTGTTCTGCAGGTTTGTGCGTGTCGCGCGCCCACGCTTGCGCCACATAGGCGTATTCCGAGGGGGCAGCGGCGCTTCGAGTCGACTCAAGCGGAAACTTGTCCAGGGCCGGTGTGTTCCATGTCGCAGGATCAGGCAGCCCGGCACTGTCCATCACTGCGCCGCTGGCGGAGACTGTCCCCGTCCAAACGACAAGGTGGCTGTACGGGTTTGGTCCGATGAGTTCGCTGAAGACTGCCCCCGCCAGCAGTTCCACATGGCCGTTCGCAGCCAGAAGTGTCCGGATGTCGAAGTCTGACATGTCCGATGAGGGTATGAATTGCTTCTCATTGACGGTCCAAAGGTGCTTGCCCGCGGAGGAAAAGGCCGTGATGCCCGACTGCATCGACGGATCACGAACTCCCAGCACGACCACCTGGCCGCTTGGCAGAGAAACCGCGCTGACAAAGAACTCGAACGCCACGTCCCACCCCACCCAATTTACCTTCAGGCTCGAATCGAGCGAGACGACGGCACCCATCTTGTCGAAGAACAAGCCAGGAGCGACCTGCGAATGGTATTGACCGACCACCGCGATCCCTGCCGGCAACGGCAAGGCGTCGGTTGGAAAGAACTTGTCGATGCCCGGCGCGTCAAGTCGGACGCGGCCGGTAATCCCCTTGTCCGCCGAGTACTGCTCCAACAACGTCACTGGGGGCGCTTGCGTGGCGGCCGACCTCCAACTGGACACGAGTACCGCGGTAGAGCCGAGGGCAACAACTGCCTGGTAGCTTGACCTTTGCGTCGGCTCCGAATGGGTCCATGCGGCTTTGCCCGCGCAATCCACAATGGCCACCCAGCCGCGCGGGTTTCCCATTTTTGTCTCGTCGAGACCAACAACCAGGTAGCCCTTGCCAATCGAACCGACATCGAACACCCAAACGTTGGGGAGGTCGAATTCCAACTCGAAGCAATTCGTCGTCGTTGCGCACTGCGGGAGCGGTGGCAAGGACGTGCCGAGGGTCGACACATTGCTGGAAGCCAACACGTTGGGCTTTGTCCATTGCCACTGCACATCTGCGACGTCCCCAATGTATCCAACGTCGGCCGTACCTCGACCCGTGTCGCTCCCTCGGGAGGCTTTCGCTGCATCGCTCCCCTTGGAGTCGAGAGTTTCGCCGTCGATCGAGGTGGAATCGCTGTTTTCGCCGGCGTCGACGGTGTGGCCATCACCGGAATCCGCAGGGGTGCTAGTTTGGTCGCAGGCCGCCCCAGCCAACACAGAGAAGCAGGCCAGAGCACCGTACGGAACGATCCCAACTAACTTCCGCATCCTGTGTCTTCGTCTGGTTGTGGATGCCATGCGTCCCACTGACGGCGGGGGATTCTCTTCATACACCCAAGCGGATCGATAAGCGGGGGGCCATACTCGTTCGAATCGACAACTGGCGGCCACGAGAACGGCCATGTGTCGAGCTGCCAGCCCAGTTTGTGCGCCGTGTTGTACAGCGCCACGACGCCGTCGTTAACAAGCAGGAAAGTGCCCGCGTCACCGATCGATTGACACGTGAGATACGGCGCCGTAGGGGGCGGGAGTTGGGAGGCTGACGCGCCGATGAGGTTTGCGTTGGCGCCAGCAGCCTTTCCCAAGGCAACCAGGTGTTGCAGGTCTCCTGGCCACACCGACGCTGCGTAGCTCCATCCGCCCTGCGGTGCGCTGCCGGGAGCCACCCTGGAACAGGTCTTCTTACTAAGGATGTCGCCGCCGACGGTCTTGCAGGGCGGCAATCTGAGCGCCAACAGCGAGTCGGTCCCCGTCGAGTTCCTGCGCGCCTTGAAACCATCCATCCCGAGCCATCCCGACTGTGATATCCACACCGGCGCGCGAGCACTGGCGCCGAAACCCGCGCCGGGGGCCAGCACGAAGACATTGTCATCGACGTGTACGTTCTTCGGCGCATTGAACCGCACAGCGACCTTAGTCGAGCCCTTGCTGGGCTTAGACTTGTTGCTATCCGCGTTGAACGTCACCGGCAGTATCACGACTACCTTCGACGAGGAGTTGGTGTACATGACGACGGGTGGCGATGTGGCCGAAGGATTGCGATCTGGGCCGAAGCAGTTGCCGACGATCTTGTGACTGTTCTTGCCAAATCCTTCATTGACCGGCCCCAGCGCCTTGTCCGGACGGCCGTCCGGAACGAGGTTGCCGTCAATCTTTATCGCGGAACCCTGTGTGATATCATAGAACATGCTGTTTTCGACAATAATTCCAAAGCCTTGGGCGTAGATGGCGTGGCTGTGATTGAATGCATGGTGCCACCATTTCTGGGTGGCGCAATTCTCGCTCGACCCCGGGGCACAACCCACCGAAGCTGGCGACGGGTGCGCACCGGAAGCTCCTTGGGCAAGTGCCCCCAAATGGCGAATCGTAGCCTGCGAGATTCGGACGTAGCTGGCGGCGGAATGTACCTCAATGCCAACGTGCTGGTTCAACCAAATCGATGAGATTCCAGCTGTCTGCAGGTCGGCTGGCGTTGCGGTTTCTATTGTCGGCACTTTCTTCGGAGGCTTGTTTGCGTCCGGGTTCGGGTCACCGAAAACCTTGTCGAAATGCGACGACAACGTCGAAGGAGTGAAGTCCTGATATCCAAACTTGTTTGTTCCCAGACGCTCGATCAGCATGTTGCGCAGTTCGATGTTTCGACATCCATTCAGTACACCAACGCCCCGATGCATGCACGTCAGCCTGAACCCGTCGATCACCACGTTGCATGTCGACTCCGCCAACAAGAAACCGTAGGCGTGGTACTTCGCTCCGGGAACCCATTGGTGCCGCACCGACCCCTGGTACGCACCGAAGATGACCTTCTCTTCCAAGTCGGCGTCGTTGAACACGTATCGAATGTGGGCGGCGTGGAGCTTGTCCGATTTTATTGTCACCGGCAGGCCCGGCTGGCCTGAGCGATTCACGAAGACGCAAGCCGCCCGCTTGGGCTTTCCCAGCTTGGGGCTTGTCTTATCGACCCACATTTCCACATGCGCTGATTGAAGCGTCACGATGTACTCGCCCGGCATGACCCGAACTGTGGTACCAGGACCAGCAATCGTCAGCGCCTTCTGGATCGAAGCGAACGGATGATCGTGCGAACCATGTGGATGCTGGTTATTCGGGACGGGCTCGTCAGTGCCATTCACGGCTACGAACAGAAACGTCGGCCCTGGCTCAAGCTCGGTGGAACACTTGGGGATTTGCCAGACGGCAACATACGGCCACAAGGGCGCCTCCGTGCCGAGCGCTGGGTTTTCATGCGCCGCGGCATGCGAATCGGGGATCGACTCGACACCGGGCTGGGATGGAGACAGTTCTCCCGTCCAAGTCGCGATCGCCGTTGGCGAGATCGACCGTGAGGAGCCACGACCGGATTTCGCGTAATGGAGCCGACCCTCGCCTCGATACGGGCGTCCATGAGCCTCGACGGCTACCGAGCCAGCGGCGCTTCGCGATTCGACATCCTCGACCGCTATCCAGTTTACGCGCCAAAATCGACGCGTGGGGCTCCCGGTCAGCGCTCGATCTGTGACTGTGCCGGCGAGCTCCCACGCATCGCCCAATCGCTTCCGTATGTCGCGGCGCGCGATGTCGGCAGCAACCCGGTCGTGCCCCTTCCGTAGCGCTTTCACCGCGACGATCGCAGTCCACAACTCCGACGCCCATAACTCCACGCACTTGGCGTCGATATCGCGCTGCTCGGTCGTGCCGCGGAAGTCCCAGAACGCCTCCCGCGCCAGTTCCGGCAAGCCCTTGGCGATCTTGCTCACCAACTCGCGCCCGGCTCCAAACAGCAACGGGTAGTGCTCCTCGGCAAACCTCGTGACCGTGTCCGCCCAATGGCTCGGCGGCAC
>Ga0209992_10001713_pt1 | contig 22039 bp, 19 predicted proteins | sample 2SBtaG_2_FD_182564 | JGI IMG/M metagenome (GOLD analysis project Ga0209992, IMG submission 182564) | Deep subsurface microbial communities from Kolumbo volcano to uncover new lineages of life (NeLLi) - 2SBTROV12_ACTIVE470 metaG (SPAdes)... | ecosystem: Environmental > Aquatic > Marine >... | reverse complement strand
CAAGTGTTGGACATTTGTCTAAATGATCTGCAATGCCATCATAATCTGCATCAAGCATATCACCAGCAGTTGTACCGGGTACATCAGGACAACCGTCAGTGTCTAAAAAGTCATTATAATTTTCTGGTTCATCAATACATGCATCCCATCTATCTTCAATGCCATCACCATCAGTATCTGGGAATGTGTATTGGGAGTCTGCTGCATCTACTGAGTCAGGACAACCGTCAGTGTCTTGATAGAAATTATAAGTTTCAGGTTCTAGTGGACATGCATCGAAGATATCTAAGATTCCATCCATGTCAGTGTCAATTTTAGAATCATTAGTGTCAGGACAACCGTCAGTGTCTTGGAATTGATTATAGATTTCTGGTTGATTTGGACACAAGTCTAGATTATCAATAATGCCATCACCGTCAGTATCATATGCAATAAAACCATCTGCTACATAGTCTGGACATCCGTCAGTGTCTTGGAATTTATTGAAAGTTTCAGAAATAAATGGGCATTGATCTACATTATCAGAAATAAGATCACCATCAGCATCACCTGTAATTGTTAGTTGTAATACATCAGGACAACCGTCAGTATCTTGGAATTTGTTATAATTTTCACGTTCTAATGGACATGAATCATCATCATCAGAAATACCATCGTAATCTGCATCAAGCATATCACCAGCAGTTGTACCGGGTACATCAGGACAACCGTCAGTGTCTAAAAAGTCATTATAATTTTCTGGTTCATCAATACATGCATCCCATCTATCTTCAATGCCATCACCATCAGTATCTGGGAATGTGTATTGGGAGTCTGCTGCATCTACTGAGTCAGGACAACCGTCAGTGTCTTGGAATTTATTGTAAGTTTCAGGTTCTAGTGGACATGCATCCAAAGTATCAGAGATTCCATCTTGATCAGTATCAATTACAGAATTAATATCATCTGGACAACCGTCAATATCATCTATGCCATTAAATATTTCAGGTTGATTAGGACACAAGTCTAGATAATCAGGAAATCCGTCACCATCAGAATCAGCAATTCCTGCACCACCATCTGGTGAAATATCTGGACAACCATCCTCATCTTGGAATTTATTGTAAGTCTCTTTTACAGTAGGACAATCATCTACATGGTCTTGAATTCCATCATAATCTGCATCATACCATGGAACAAAATCTGCAGGACAACCGTCAATATTATTACCATATTGAGGATCATAGTCTTCTAAAAGATGTGGACATCGATCTACATTATTTGGTACACCATCACCATCAGTATCAATTGCATCATTAGCATAGACACTACCTGGTAGCATACCAATAGTTGAGGTAAGTAAAAGTAAAAATCCCAAAAGATATTGTTTTTTCATTTTAAAATACTCCTATTGGTCAGGACATCCATCTGTGTCTTTATCACCATCATAATCTTCTGCTTCAAGAGGACACATATCAAATTCGTTGATAATATTATCTAAATCAGCATCATGTTTGTATCGTGATTGCTCTGGAGCAATATCAGGACAACCGTCTTGATCATTGTATTTATTCCAAGATTCTTTTTCATTTGGACACAAATCAACATCATCAGGAATAGCATCACCATCACTATCAATTACAGTCTCAAAAGTGGAGATAGTATCAGGACAACCGTCATAATCTGCATATTTATTCCATGTTTCATTTTGTTCAGGACACATATCCATTGTGTCTGGTACACCGTCACCATCAGAATCTGGTTGTGCATTATTAATATCTGGACAACCGTCATCATCTTGGAAACCATTATAGTTTTCAGTAACTAATGGACAATCATCATCAACATCATTAATTCCATCATTATCAGAATCAATTACAAATGATTCAGAAATAGAATCAGGACAACCGTCATCATCTTGGAATTTATTGTAAGTTTCTGGACTTAGTGGACATGCATCTATTGCATCAGGAATTCCATCCATATCTCTGTCAAGACTTGGAATATAATCATCAGGACAACCATCTCTATCTAAAATACCATTAAATGTTTCAGGTTGATTTGGACAATGATCATTGTAATCATTAATTCCATCGCCATCAGAATCATAGGTTCTAGAACCATCTGCAACTGAATCTGGACAACCGTCTTCGTCTTCAAATAAATTGTAAGTTTCTGGGACTAGTGGACATTGATCAAATTCATCAATTAATCCATCAAAGTCGGAATCCATAGATGTAATGAAATCAGGGTAGTCAGGACAACCGTCTTCGTCTTCAAAATTGTTGTAACGTTCTCTATCAAGAGGACATTTGTCTACATTATCATTAATTCCATCATAATCAGAATCTAAATCAGATGCATCATCTGGGCATCCATCATCATCATTGTATCTATTCCAAGTTTCAGCAGTATCAGGACATTGATCAATTGCATCTCTAATTCCATCACCATCAGAATCTAAAATTGCAAGATCAGGACAACCGTCTAAATCAAGATAACCATTAACAGTTTCAGCATCTAAAGGACATTTATCATTCAAATCAGAAATTCCATCTCCATCAAAATCTAATGTGGATAATCCAGATACAGAATCAGGACAACCGTCTTCGTCTTGGAATTTATTGTAAGTTTCTTTTGCAGTTGGGCATTCATCAATTGCATCAGGAATTCCATCTAAATCTCTGTCACCATCACCAACAGATTCAGGACAGCCATCTCTATCTAAAATACCATTAAATGTTTCAGGTTGTGTTGGACAAAGATCATTAAAATCATTAATTCCATCACCATCAGAATCTAATGTTCTTTTATCATCTCCAACAAAGTCAGGACAACCGTCTTCGTCTTGGAATTTATTGTAAGTTTCTTTTACTTGTGGACATTGATCAATACTGTTTAGGATTCCATCAGAATCAGAATCAATGTCACTAGAATAAGGTGGAATATCAGGACAACCGTCTTCGTCTTCAAATTGATTATATCTTTCTGGATCAAGTGGACATGCATCATCTACATCCATAATTCTATCACCATCTACATCATTTGATGTTCCAGCAAAAGAAGGAATGGAATCAGGACAACCGTCATAATCTGCAAATCTATTGAAAGTTTCTGGATCATAAGGACAAATATCAAATTGGTTTGCAATGCCATCACCATCAGTATCATTAAACGAAGAATCTAAAGAAACATCAGGACAACCGTCAGTATCTCTATAATCATTATACACTTCAGGTTCTATTGGACACAAATCAATTGAGTCTTGTAGACCGTCATTGTCTGTGTCAACAAATGCAAAATCATTAACAGAGTCAGGACAACCATCTTCGTCTTGGAATTTATTGTAAGTTTCTGGACTTAGTGGACATTCATCAACATTATCAAGAACTCCATCTCTATCACGGTCACCAGAACCAAAATCATCAGGACAACCATCTCTATCTAAAATACCGTTAAATGTTTCAGCTTGTGTTGGACACAAATCTGATGTGTCAACAAATCCATCTCCATCAGAATCAGGTAATCCACCATCTCCACCATCAGGGGAATTATCAGGACAACCATCTTCGTCTTGGAATTTATTGTAATTTTCTTTTATGTTAGGGCATTGATCAATATGATCTTCAATACCATCATAGTCCTCATCATACCATGGGACAAAATTTGATGGACATCCATCAATAGTACCTTCATTATCTTCAATTAAATTGGGACATGCATCTATTGCGTCATCTACACCATCATTATCCAAGTCACTAGCAGCAAAAGTATAGTTAATAGGCATACTAGTAAGCACGGCTAAAAGTAACACTAGAAATGGTAATGTGAGTGATTTTTTCATTGCCCAATTTTTCCTTGAGGATCCAGTTATTAAACCTCACTCTAAAATCGACTTAAAATTTCAAGAGTTTCAAGAAAAACTTCCTTGTATGACAAAAAACTCGATCAATTTAAGTAAAGTCAAACGAAATTTGAGTTCATGAGTTGTTCTGGAGAAACTGTTGAAGAAGAAGAAGAACTACTTCAGATCAGACCTGTAATTTCTGCACAATTAAAAAAAGCAAAGTATGGAATAGCAGATCATTCAACAGTAGGGCTTTGTCATTGGACAAAAAAATCATTCAAACATGAAGGTAGTTGTTATAAACACAAGTTTTATGGAATTTCAACTCATCGTTGTATGGAATTTTCTCCTGCTGGCATGTATTGTGAAAATAGATGTGTATATTGTTGGAGACCAATGGAATTTTATGATTCAATGAAAATGGATGCAGAGCAAGTTGCAGAACCAGAACAAATTTTAACAAAATTAATGGGTGAAAGAAAAAAACTGATCAATGGATATTATGGAGATTCTAGAAACGATAAACAAAGATTAGATGAATCACTCTTACCTGCACATTATGCAATTTCACTTTCTGGAGAACCAACAATGTATCCAAAACTTCCAGAATTAATTAAATATCTAAAAACGCTTGAAGCAACAAAATCAATTTTTCTTGTTACAAATGGTCAAGAACCAGATATGATTCAAAAATTACATGATGAAGATGCATTACCAACTCAATTGTATCTATCAACAAATGCTGCTGATTATGAATCATTTATGAGAATTAACAAGCCAAAATATGATGATTCATGGGAAAGATGGAATAAAACACTAGATATGTTAAAACATCTCAATACAAGAACAGTACTAAGAATAACATTAATCAGAGATTACAATGATCAAAAAGAATCAATCCCAGCATTTGCAAAAATGTTTAGAAAAGCTAGTCCTCATTTTATTGAGATAAAATCATACATGCACATTGGTCGCTCAACAAATAGATTAGAACATGAAAATATGTTAGAGATGGAAGAAATAAAAAACTTTAGTGAAGAAATTGCAAAACAAAGTAAAATATTTTCAATAATGGATGAAAGTATTGTTTCAAGAATTTCTATATTACAAAACAAAGAACGATTTATCGATCGTTTTATTCCTACTTATGCAAATACCATTTAGAAAATTTTTTTAATGCTTTGTATCTATGAGATAATTCATTTTTATTTTCCAATTCTGCAAATGTTTTTTTTGATTTATTTGGAAAAAATATCGGATCATATCCCCAACCTTTTCCTTTAGAATTTTTTGAAATAGAACCGATAATTTTTGCATTAAAGGATTGTAAAATATTTTTATCACAATAAGTTATGATTGAAACAAATTTTGCTTTTCTATTTTGTTTTACTAAATTAAGAATTCCTTTGTTTCCAATTGTTTTAAAAACATATGATGAATAAGGACCTGGAAAACCATCAAGTGAATCAATAAAAATTCCATCATCTTCAATAATTAATGGTTTTTTACATTTTGAAAATGCATCTTTTGCTTTACGTAATGCAATTTCCTCAAGAGAACTGGATTGGATTTCTTCTAAATTAGATTTAATGAAACCAAGTTTTATTCCAAACGAATCAAGAATAATTTTAGCTTCTTGATATTTGTGATTATTTGATGAAACAAAAAATAGATCAAACGACTTGTGCATATCTTCCACGACTCTCAATATCTAAAACAAGTTTTGTAATTTTTGCAAAAGAGGTACTGCCAACAATAGATTTGTAGCCAATAAGGAAATTTTTCCATGCTGATTGCATAATGTTTGCATGTGCACTGTTAAGAATTTCTTTGATTAGCCTCAAATCAACTGCATGATCTTCAGGTTTTATTGTATTTTGAGATAATCCAAAATCAATGACATAAACAGTATTTTGAAATAAGATAAAGTTTGATGTTGTCAAATCACCGTGCATTATTCCATTTTTATGTAACATACCAACTAATTTTCCAATTTGTTTTGATAAATCAATGATTTTTGATTCAGATAAATCATGAATGGGTTTTCCTGAAATTTCTTGCATTGTAATTGAGTTTTTTTCTAAATTAACAAAATAAACAAGAGGAGTAGGAATTCCAAATGACTTTACATGAGATAATATTTGGGATTCTTTAATCGTTCTTTGTTTACAAATTTTTGAATCAAGTGTAGGATTTCGATAATTTTTTGGTTTTCTAATTTTAAGAATTGCTTTATAATTTTGCCATTTTGTTTGATAGATATCGGCCTCTGCACCTTTTCTTATTAATTTCATTACCATTATATCTAAAGGAATTCAATAAAAATTAATCATGGATGAAGGAGAACAACGAATCAAACAAGAAGACTGTAGTGAAGATAATTTAGGAATAGGAATTCTAACATTAACAAATAAAAGATTAGCATTTGATAAGACTAAAGCAAGAATAATGGATTTTTCAAAACATATGGGAGAAACAATTTTGGATATTCCATTAAGTGATGTTTCAAAAACATGGAAAGAAGGATTATTAATGAAAAAAATATGCTTTACAGCAAAAACTAGTGAGGGGGAGAAAACTTTCAAGTTTGGAGTTTTTAATACAAAAAATTGGCTTAAAAATATCGAAGAGTCAATTAGTAAAACTAAAAATTAGTAATCAATCTTTACAGAATCTAGTCTCCATGATTGAGTAACAAAAGTATCTTTTAATTTTGCGCCAGATTTTACTTGAGATTCCAAAATTCCTGTCCAACATATTTGACTTCCACAATCTCCAGCATATCGTAATGGAACTACAAAAAATTTACATCCATGTCGTTTACACACATCCTGAAGCATCTCAGATAATCTTTTGTTTGCAGCTACTCCACCGACAATCATCAATTCTTTTTTACCTGTAAACGATAATGCACGCTCTACAGATTCACTAATCATAGCAAATGCAGTTTCCTGTAAAGAATAGCATGCATCAATTTTACTTTTCTTTGCAACAGATTTTGTAGCAGATAACAAACCAGAAAATGATACATCATTTCCTTTAACTGAATACGGTAAAGTAACATAGTTTGATGAAGTGGACGCTAATTCTTCAATATTTTTTCCACATGGTGAAGCAAAACCAATTGATCTTCCAAATTGATCTAATAATTGTCCCAATGTAATATCCAAAGTTTCACCAAATACTCTCCATTGTTTATCAAGAAATGCCAAAAGCATTGTATGGCCTCCAGAAACTAAAAGTACCAAAGGATTAGATGCTCCAGTTAGTAATTTTCCTAATTCAATATGACCAATTGCGTGATTTACAGGATAAATTGGAATATTATAAAAAGATGCCAATGATCTTGCAACAACTGCACCAACACGTAAGCAAGGACCTAATCCGGGGCCTGCTGCATAAGAAACAAGATCAAGATCTTTAATTGAAATCTTGGCTTCTTTTAATGATTCAGATAGAATATTTGAGCTATTTTCAATATGATGACGTGATGCTTCTCTGGGATGAATTCCTTCTCCATCTGCAGGATGATAAATTTTTCTGATATCTGAGAGTATCGTTCCTTTCTTTCCTTTTTTTTCAATTATTGCACAAGAAAATGTATGAGCTGTACTTTCAATACCTAAACCAAGCATACTAACCCCTACTTAGTGTAGATACAATTTTTATCACATCACCATTTTTTAGTTTCTGATCACCACTGATTCGTTGTTTAGTCTTACAATCAATTGCATGTAAGAATCCTTTAGCAATATCAGCATGAATTAAAGCTGCCAAATCTTTTGCAGTTGAATCTTGCGGAAGTAGTTTTGTGTCAGGTAAAATTACACCATCTTTGTTAGTTAGTTTTGTTTCATCTTCTACAGGATATACAACAATGAAATTTAGAGAGTCAAAAATTGCAGTATCAAGAATTTTTTGAATTCCTGTAGATTCGATTTTAGAAAATACAGAACGTACCAAATCTAATGCTTTTTGTTGTGGAGCAGGAATTTCTTTTCCATCAGTAATGGAAAATCCTTCATCACCAGAAGAATAATTTACAATTCCAGCTTTTGATGCTTTTCGTAATAATAATTCAGTTTCAGCACTACAAGGAATTACTTTATCTGAGATTTTTTTAATAATGTCAAGATCTTGACATAGATCTGCTTTGTTTGCAGCAATTATCATGGGTTTAGTATTTTTTCTTAATTCTTTAGCAAAATTTTGAATATCAGTATCTTTCCATTCTTTTGGATTTACAGAAACAAGTCCTAATTTTTGTAATACATCTTGTACTTGATAATCTTTAATTCCTAAACCAGAAAAGCGTTTTGCAATTCCATCAGTAAGTTTAGCTCTTTTTTGATCTATTTCACGAGTAATTTTATCCCATTCTCTTTTTAGAATATCTGTAAACCATTGATCAAATTCATCTTGAACAAAGGCTACATCTTCAAGTGGATCATGAGTTCCAACTGGGACTGGTTGTCCTTGAATATCAGTAGTGCCTGCAATGTCAACTACATGAATTAAAACTTCGGCTTGCCTTGCATCATCTAAAAATTGATTTCCTAAACCCTTTCCCTCATGTGCACCTGGAACTAATCCAGCAACATCAATTAATTTTATCGGGATAAAACGAGTTCCATTTACACACAATTCATTTTCATGTGTTATCTCAAAATGTTTGCATGCACAGTCTGATTGTACATAAGCTACACCAACATTAGGTTCAATTGTAGTAAATGGGAAATTTCCTGTTGCTACAGGAGTTTCAGTTGCAGCAGAAAAAAATGTTGATTTTCCAACATTTGCTTTTCCAAGTAAACCAATTTGCAATACAGTCAAAAATTCATTTCTACTTATTAGTATTGCAGAAATCGTTTAATGCAGTCTATTAAATTCCAATACATGTCAATAGTAATTACAGGAAATCCAGGAGTTGGAAAACATACAGTTACAAAAGAAATTGCCAAAAATTTAGAATTAGATATTTTAGATATCAATGAAATATCAAAAGATGAAGGATTATTTGAAAAAAATCAAGATACAAATGATGTAGATACAGAAAAACTGAGAAAAATTATTTCTGAAAAAAATTTAGAAAAAAATATCATCGTAGGTCATTTATCTCCATACGTTTTAGATAAACAGCAAGTAAAGGTAATGATTGTTTTAAGAAGAAATCCATATGATTTGGAATCAGTCTATAAGGATAGAAACTATACAGATGAAAAAAGTAGAGAGAATGCAGGAAGTGAGGTGTTAGGTATTATTGCATATGATGCAAAAAGTAAATTCCAAGAAAAAGTATTTCAGGTAAATACCAGTGAAAAAACAATCAAAGAGGTAGTCAAAAAAGTATTGAATATAATTTCTAGTAATAAAGATGGTGATGAAGTAGATTGGCTTGGTTTAGTAACTAAAAATAATGATTTGAAAAAATTTTTTGTTGATTGAATAAATAACGCTCTTAGAGTTGTATAGATATTGTTTGAAATTTCTAAAACAGATCTAGCAGGAAGAATAGGAACAATCCATACAAATCATGGAACAGTTGAAACCCCTGCATATGTTCCTGTAATTCATCCTGTAAAACAAACAATACCATCAAAAAAAATTAAAGAAATTGGATTTGATTTAGTGATTACTAATGCATACATTACCAGAAATAATTATGGTGATGAAGCAATAAAAAGAGGAATTCATGATATCATTGATTTTGATAGTTCAATCATGACAGATTCTGGAGGATATCAAGTTCTAGAATATGGAGATGTTGAAGTATTACCACCAGAGATGGCAAGTTTTGAAAAAGGAATTTTAACTGATTTTGCTATTCCGTTAGACAAACCAACAGGATTTGGAATGCCAATAAAAAAAGCAGAAGCATATGTAAAGCATACTCTCAAAGTTTCAAAACAAACACTTGAAGAAAGTGAAAAAAATGGTCAAATTTGGATTGGTCCAATTCAAGGAGGAGAACATTTTGAACTGGTTGCAAAATCAACAAAGAGTTTAGTAAAAATTGGTTTTCAAATGCTTGCGTTAGGAAGTCCAGTTGAATTTATGGAGTCATATGAATATAGATTATTAGCACAAATGATTGTAGCTGCAAAAAAACAAATGCCTCATGATATTCCATTACATCTTTTTGGAGCAGGACATCCTCTAACAATTCCATTTGCAATAGCTTTGGGATGTGATACTTTTGATTCAGCATCATACATGTTGTATGCAAAAAAACTCAGATACATCACAGATGACGGGACACGTTATTTGAAAGACATTGTAGTATTTCCATGTAATTGTGAAATATGTTCAAAATATACTCCAGATGAATTTCGTCAGTTGAATGAAACTGAAAAAATTAACCAATTAGCAATTCACAACCTGTATGCAATAAAACTTGAAGTTGATAAGGTAAAACAAGCAATTCATGAAGGACGGTTATGGGAATATGTGATTAAAAAAGCAAGAGCACATCCTAAATTATTTGAAATGATTGAAATAATGACTGAAAACTATGAATTTCTAGGATTAGGTACACCAAAATTTAAAGAAAAAGCCATCTTCTTATTCAATAAGGATGATCAATTTCGTCCAGAAGTTCAAGCATTTCATAAAATTGTTAGAGAATTCAAATCAAAGAAAAACAAATTGGCAATAACTAAAGAATATAGTACAAAACCAGGATATTTGGCTCATCAATATTTAGCATTAAAGAAAAAATTCAAAGATTTTGATTCAATTCAAGTATGTCAATATAATCCACAATTAGGATTAATTCCAATTGAGATTTCAGATATTTTTCCTGCAGCTCATCATGAAACGTCTAGATTAGATTTTGAACCAAAAGAATTTCCTACATTTGAAAAAACATGGAATGATTTCTTTAGCAATAATGATTTTTCAGAAATCATTTATGACAAAAATGATCAATTCTTGAAACATTTTGTTAAAACTTTACCAAAAGAAATCAAGAAAAAATCATTTGATTGATTAAAAATAATAAAAAAGATTGTGTGCTAAAAGATTCAGCTTATAGTGCTGCGTCTTCTGCCCAACCGTTGATGAAGACACCGTTTTTGTGAAGAGGTACTGGTTGTCCAGCAGTGTAATTCATTGGTCTCATCCAAAAGATTGATTTTGTTGGGCATACACCGATGCATGCACCATCAGAAATACATCTTTCTGGGTAGAAAACAAATGCTTTACCTCTCTTCCAGCCTTCAACAGGTTTTACTCTAAGGACATCAGGACCAAGAGTTGTACAGATTTCTACACATAGTGCACATCCGATACATCTTTGTTCATCAATGTCTGGAAGTATTGCTATTGGCATTGTAACATTAAATTCCCAGGTCACTATTTAAACCATGATTGAAATTCATAACAGGGTTATGAAAAAGATCGAAGAAAAAAATGCGCAAAATCTAGATTAAAAAATTTAAAAAACAAAAAGATAACGTGATGTGCACGTTTATTTTCTCATTGCATCAATTTGACCAGAGGTTACCCAATCGAGTAATTCTGCTGATGATGGATTAAGGTCTGCTTTCTTATTCATAAGATTGTTAACCCAAATCCAGTTGATCTGGTTTAGAAGTACTTTATTTCCTTCATCGCCTGCACGAGTTTTTGCTACGACTGCTTGGTCTTGTTGAGCAATCCACTCATCATAGGTTCTTCCCATGAAGAACAAATCTTAGCTTGCACTAATTAAAGCTTTTGAAGATTACATGCCATACATAATGATCTGATCGGGTCTAAGAAGGGTTTTAACATAGAGAAAAAGTCATTTTAATTCTTGGATGTAAAAGTTTTAGGTGCTGCAAATGAAGTTGGCAGATCAGGTTTTTTGGTAAATTGTAATGGAACAAAACTCTTACTTGATTATGGTGTATTATTTGGAAGAAGAGGAACTCCTCCAGGATATCCACTCCATGTAAAGCCAAAAGATTTGGATGCAATAATTATCACACACGCTCATTTAGATCATTCAGGAAATGTTCCATCTCTTTTTGTTAGTGGTAATACTGATGTCTATGCTACTCCACCAACTTTTGATTTATCAAAATTATTAATTGAAGATATGCTAAAAATTGAAAAAAACTCACATCCATTTGGATTACCTGAATTAAACAATATGATGAAAAATGCAAAAGAGATTGGATTTAAACAGAAAGTAACCAAAGGAAATGCAACCTTTGAGTTTAGAGAATCAGGGCACGTAATTGGAGGTAGTACTGTTTTAGTTGAGTCAGAGAGAAAACGTCTATTCTATACTGGCGATATCAAAACAAATGGTTCAAGAATGCTACGAGAAATGGATTTAGATATTGGAGAAATCGATTTACTAATTACTGAAAGTACATATGCTAAAACAGAGCAAACACCAAGAAAGGAATCAGAAACTCAACTAATAGAATTTGCAAATGAAGTAATGGATAGAAAAGGAATTTTATTTATCCCATCATTTTCAGTTGAACGTTCCCAAGAAATGGCCTGTATTTTAAGAAGTGCAAATTTCAAACACCAAATCATTATGGATGGAATGGCATTAAAAGTAAATGAAATAATGTTTAAACATCCAGAATACTTGCGAGATCCTAAAATATTTTCTGAAGCAATCAAAAGCTCAACTGCAATAAGAGAACATGCTGAAAGAAAACGAGCAATGGGTGAACCATGTGTAGTTATATCTCCAGCAGGAATGCTTGTAGGAGGAAATGCAGTTTATTATTTGCAGCAATTATCTTTTGATAGTAAAAATGGAATAGCACTAGTTTCTTATCAAGGAGAAGGTACACCAGGTAAAAAATTACTTGATACAGGAAAGGTTTCAACTAGAGGAAAAGAACTTAATGTAACTGCAGAAGTTAAACAATTTCAGTTTTCTGGACATGCAGACAAGAAGGAATTATTTGATATGATTAAAAAAATTAAAGGAAATCCAAAGGTATGGGCAGTTCATGGAGACTCTGAATCATGTGATTTGTTTGCACAAGAAATTCATGAAAAATTTGGTTTTGAAACATATGCCCCTGCAGTTAATGATGAAATAACTGTCTAAGATGCAAGATTATCATTCAATAAATGTTGAAAATTCAATAAATAGTGGTCAAGTATTTCTTTGGAAAAAAAATAATAATTTCTGGTATGTAGTAAATGGTCAAGATGTTCTTTGTATAGATAATAATGGAAAAATAAAATCTTTTCAAAATTTGAAAGTTGATTTTTTTAGAAAAAATGATGATTTAGAGAAAATAATTAAATCGATTTCAAAAGATAAAACAGTAAAGAGTGCTGTAAAAAAATTTCAAGGATTACGAATTCTCAGACAAGATCCTTTTCAATGTCTTATTTCTTTTATTGTTTCATCCAATTCAAATATTCCAAAAATCAAATTAAATATAGAAAATATTTCAAAAAAATTTGGAAGAAAAATAAAATTTTACAATCAAGAATTTTTTTTGTTTCCCAATCCAAAAAAACTTGCCAATGCATCAATTAATGAAATTACAAGTTGTGGTGTAGGATATCGTGCAAAATTTATCAAAGAAGCAGCAAAAATGACAGATAAAAAAGAAATTGATTTTGATTATTTGAAAAAATGTGATTATCAAGAGACAAAAGAAAACATATGTCAAATTCCAGGAGTGGGAGGAAAGGTGGCTGATTGTGTTATGCTTTTTTCATTAAACAAGTTAGAAGCAGTTCCACTAGATAGATGGGTAGTAAGAATTTTAGAAAAATATTATTCAAAAAAATTTGAAATTAATACTAAAACAATTACAGAAAAACAATACAATATTTTACACAAAAAAATTGTAGATCATTTTGGACCATATGCAGGGTATGCACAACAATTTCTCTTTAAAATGGAAAGAGAAAATTACCAAAAAAAGTGGCTGTAAACCCTTAAAATGGTAATTAATTGCAAAGTATTTGCGCCCATAGCTCAGCATGGATAGAGTGTCGGACTTCTAATCCGATGGTCAAGGGATCGAAGCCCTTTGGGCGCGTTTAACAAAATTATTTATTCTGATTTCAAGTGGAAAATATTATGAAAGATATTGAATTTAAATTAGATTCAACTGAACTCCATCCAAACTCTGAAATCAAAGGAACAATTATTGTTTCATATCCTGGACGATATGATGGAGTTGTAATTAATACACAAATTTTTGATTCAAATGAACATATCATTTACAAATCATATAACGGGAAAAATATTTCTCAAAATGTTTCACGATTATTTATCAACAAAGATGTAATGTCTGAAAATAAAGCAGAATTTACTGCAATAATTAATTTTGAGCCAAAACAAGAACATGAAATAAAATTCAGAGCATCAATTATTGAACAACATAAAGAAATTGAAAGTCAAATAATTTTTGCAAAATATTCTATCTAGAATCTACTCGTTTCAACAATAATAGAACCTGTCATCCATGGATGTGGTTGGCAGTGATAATGAACTTCTTGAGGTTCTGTAAACAAAAATTCGTATGTATCACCAGGTTTTAAGACACCAGAAGAACCAAAATCGCCACTATAAGTATCAGCATGTCTATGATCAGGAGTTACAGTATGCGCAGTATCATCATTATTTTGCCAAATTACATTATTAGTAAATGTCAACAACACTTCCGCTTTGTTTGGAACATAGTTTTCATTTCCTTCAATCACAGCTCCAGGAACAATTTCTATAATAAAATCTTCTGCAGGATGCAAAATATGTTCATCAACTGATGGTTTTGCTAATGATTCAGGAAGATAAAATGATGTATAAAATACCATAGTTGCAGACATGCCAACAACCAATGCAATTAATCCAATTCCATATGCATGACTAGATGTTGGCGTACTCATTTTTTCAATCCCTCAAAATCATCTGTACCAATATTTAGATTATTACTATTATCAGGTCCTAAATCTGCTTGAGTTTTTGGTGTAGGAACTTCAGGAGATAATTCTTTTGGTTTTTCTTCTGGTTTAGAATCACCTTCAGGAAGTTTACTTGATTCAGAAGAAACTTCAGGTTCTTCTAACTTTGGTTTTTCTTCTTGAATTGGAACTGGTGCTGGTGGTGGAGCATTCTTTTCTTGGCTCATTGCATATCTATAGACATGGAAGAATGCTGCAAATACCAACAAGATAATTCCAACAAAGAACAAAGAAATGTTCTTCATTCCTGTCAAAGCTGCATTATATGCTGCAATGTTCAGAAATACTTGGAATGCCAACAAGGCAATCAATACCCAATTGATCCATTTATCAGAAAGATTGATTGTAGCTACTTTTTGTGGACCTGTACTTTTTGCAAGTTTTGATTTTCTTTCAGCTTCATTTGCAAGTTTAATCATCATGTATGTGAATCCGAATCCTAATGGAACTAACAATATCATTGTAGAGTAAAAGAATATTGGATCAATTACTAAACGCTCAACTAAAGGAATTGAGATATCAGGTGAGATATAAAATCCCCAATAAGTGGTTACCATAATTTGGGCAAGACTAGTAATTCCAAATGCAGTAATAATTGGTCTATCTCTCCATGAGAATTTCTTGTATCTATCAATAAATGGTATTAACACTATTGATATAATGAATAATAACGGCCACAGCAGCCCTGTTACAAACTTGTCATATTGTGTTCTCATAAACGCATAGATTCCTGTCAGATACCATTCAGGAACCGTAACACCTGGTGGTACAGTAGGTTCAAACTTGAATCCCATATCGATTGGGAATACACCACCTGTAATCAAAATGGCACCAGAAATTGCCATTACCATTGGAACATCAAATACTAGGAATCGTGGGAAGTGAACTGCCATTAATCCGAGCATTACAATAGGTAACAAGAATACATGTTGTGCATAAAATCTCAATACAAAGTCAGAGAATCCACTACCTAACGCCGCATCTCTAATTGTTGGTCCCACTACAGGAATTGATGTAGTTAATGACGCTGCAATACTAATGGCAAGTTCTGATCTTTCAGAAAATATAACATCATATCCAGTAAAAGCTTCAAGAATTGTTACAACACCAAGAATGACACCTGTCATCCATAAAACTTCATTTCTAATTTTGTATCGTCCACTAAAGTATTGATAATACATGTGAAGAACAGCCAAGAGAACCATTGCGTTTGATCCATGATAGTGAATGTTTCTAATGTGAAAACCAAATGGGACATCATCGTTAATGAATTGGACACTATCCCAAGCTCGATCAAGTATAGGTTGATAATAAAACATGAGTAGAGCTCCTGAAACACCAAGTATGATAAACACGATAAAAGTTAACATTCCCAAAAATCCAAACGGACTTACAAATCTTGCAGGAAATGAAAATTTGATTGCAGTAAAGATTGTTCTATCTACACCATCCCAAAGCCAATAAAGAAATGCAACTACTCCAGTATGTCTTTCAAGCGAAACGGCCATATCCAATTACTCCATTTTCATTTGCATTAAAAATTGGTGGTAAGATATACACAAAACCATCTGAATCAATTTCTAAAGTTAGTTTAGGTAAAGTGTTTGATGGTGCAGCTTGTACAGATGCAGGACCAACAAATGCTGTTCCAGTCATTGGATTATACATACTACCATGACAAGGACATTCTCCTCTTTTTCTTCCATCGTCTGGCCAATATTTCCATAAACACCAAAGATGAAGACAAATCATACTATAAGCTCTAAATGCAGATGGATCAGTTTTTGCTCCACCCAATTCTTCAGGAAGTCTAATGAATTGCCATTTACGAAATGCTTCAGCATCAAGTGCTGCATCACCAGTGGCAGGATATGTGATAACTTCAGCATGATTAATTGGATAAGTATTGACATTGGCCTGTGTTCCATCAGGTAAAATTACTGGGACTTTTTCAAGAGATGCCTGATTTGGATTTGGCATGAAATTTCCAAATGGGACAAAAGGAGCAAATGCTAACCCTGTGCCTGCAGCACCCATTAACTTTAGAAAGTCTCTTCGGGATAATCCGTCAGACTTTTTTGTCCCCAGCTCTGACATTCAGCTGACGATTTCGTCAAATTGCTTATAAACCTTATTCAATTACTTAGAAGGTTTTTGTCTCATGATAAATAAAATGATAATAGAGATCGCAACTCCAATAGACACACCAATAATTAATCCAATATCAAACGTCAAGTTAGATTTTGAATTTGTGGTTAAAGTTTCTTCAGGAACTGTTTCATGAATAACTATGTCATTTTCTTTAGATTCAGTGATAGTGGATTCAGGATCTGATTCAATTGAATCATTTTGAGATATTTCTTCAGTTGAAATATTTGAAAATTTTGCTGCAAGAGTGATTGGTTCAGTAGTAGAACTTCCACCAAATAAGGTTGAATGTGTTAAGAGTGTATAAGTTCCTGTTTGATTAATGGGTACATAAAGAACTGTAGATGTATTGTCTTTGTTTTTTACTGGAAAAAATCCTCCACCTTGACTAAAAGGGGAATTTCCTAACCAATCAAGTGAAGTCCATCCAAGAAAATGACCAAACACTCCAGAAGGAACATTAGTTTGAATTATTTTTCCAGAAGGATCCATTACAAATACTGCCAGATTTGTGTCATCAGTAATCCATGAAAGTTCTATTGATGCAGAATTGATTAATTCGTTTTGTATATCAAAATAAAATTGTCTCCAATCACCTGCCATGTAACGATTTACCATGTCAAATGCACCTTTTGTGTATCCATTTCCATAAATAATATCATCACTTTGTTTTCCTTTGATCAAAATTGAAGAATCATTTTCTAACACAGATTGTTTGATTACAAAAGATACAGGAGCATTAACAATATGTTTATCACTTGTAAAAGTCAAAAATCCTTGATAAACTCCAGTCTGCAAATCATTTGGAGTTACTAATGTTACATCTACAGTTGAAAAATCATTTGGAGGAATAGAAATTGTTTTAGTTTCAGGCCACAACATTGACCAATTGTCTTTTTGATAATAACTTGCAGATAATGTATAATCCATAGAAGTTGAATTTTGTTTTGTATCACCTAACCAAAAAGAGTATTTTGTAGGTACTGGATAAACTCCAACTAATGGAACACCTTCAAATTTTTCTTTAGGATCTGAAACTCTTAATTCTTGAACAGTTCCCCAAGAACCAGCTCTATTTACCATGGATAGTTCATTACTTGTAATTTTTGTATCATTGTTGTTATCAATCCAATCATACAGATATAATGATGAAATTTTAAGTTCATCAGCATAAATATCAGATGTACTATTCATGAATTGATTAAATGGGAAATTTACATTTAATATCATCAATGATGATTCATCAGGAATTGGATTTTCGGTATTAAAAAAATCCGCAGTTGCTTTAGGATTATTTACATTAGATAATGGAATATAATTTGGAATGAAAACATCTGCTTTATTTAAAATGGAATCTTGTTGACGAGTAATTGTGGTTCCATTAAGTTGGTTATTAGAAATTAAAGACAGAGTATTTGATTGAACATTAATTGTTAGTGTTTGATTAGTTGGATTTTCAATGGTGAATGTAGATGTAGTTCTATCTCCAGGAAACAATTGTCCTGCAAACCAGCTAGTCATAGGTAACGAATGCGAAGGAAACTGAAATCTATCAAATCCTATTGCAGTTGAATTAATATTCTCCATAGCTGGCTCTAGTATTTTTTTGATATTTGTATATGATACATCATTATGTACAATGAAAACACCATTCTCACCATGAACATAATTTAGAGCTGATTCAATATTTGCCAAACCAGATCCTTGAGTAAATGGATCGTTATGTAGATCAGTTGCAGTGGACATTAGAATATTTTTAATTATAAATGGATCATAGTCTTGTGATTGTTTTGTCATTTCTTCCATCAAGATTGCAGCACTTCCTGAAACTAATGGTGCTGCCATACTAGTTCCACCAAACAAAGAAAATGATTCCTCTTTAGAATCTTTTTGTGTTTTTAATACATTTGATGGTGTAAATCCATGAGCGCCAATGCTCATAATATCAGGTTTTGGATCTCCAATTGAACTTGGACCCCTGCTAGAAAAATCAACTACATGATTATAATGATCAATTGTATTTCCAAATCTTGGTTGATCTTGAAATGGGCCATATCCAACAAACACATTATTTGTTGTAGCACCTACAGAAATTCCAAAAGGAGATGCATTAGGTAATCCAATAGTTCCATACCCATGTCCAGAATTACCTGCACTTGAAATCATTGTTACCCCAGGATAATTTTCATCTAGTGAATGGGGGGTTGCAAGTACACTAAGGACTAATGATAACACATCCATTCCAGGAGATGCATTAAAAGATGGAAAGTTTGACACACCCCAACTATTAGAAATTATATCAACTCTTGGTTTTCCTGAAAATATCCAATTATGATTTTCATTTTCAAATCCTGCAGACCACAGCCATCCATAAACAGTATCACCAAACCATAATGCTTTAACAGGTACAATTTTTGCATCAGGTGCTACACCAGAAATAGAATATCTTTTTGTTCCATTGTAAATATCATATGTTTCATGACCGCGTGAAGTAATTGATGCAGCACTTGATGTACCATGTCCCATAAAATCAGTCATCAATCCAAAATATTCACCATCTGGATCTAATGGGGATAAAAGAGTTCCATTAATTGCATTTAATGAATCATCAATATCTACTATATCATTTCCAATTACACCATAAACATCAAGTACTTGAGCACCAACAGTTCCTGCACTGTAATCATCTTTCCCATCACCATTTGAATCATAAACAAGAAACTCATTTCCACTTCCCAATACAATTGGTTTTTCATCAGTAAAATCAAAATCATAATCAGGTTTTTCTCCAGATTTTAAATCAGATCTTGTATAATCTTTCCAAGAAGTAGATAAATCAGGAATAATAGTATCATATACTCCAGGAGTAAAAGAATCTACAACTAAAACAGGTACAGCTTGTACTCTAGCAAGAGGTCCTTGTAATCCACCTTGATAAATTACTCCTAGATGATACACACCACTTTGAGATTTTATATAATTTCTATTATCCTCACCTATTTTCATATCATTAGCTAATGTGCCATTAAAAAGTACAGTTCCAAGTTGTGGAAAAAATGAATTGTATATGGGAATTTTACTTCCTTTACCCTCTTGAAACAAATCAAGAAAAACACCATCTCGTGAAACATATGTTGATGAAGTCATATGTGATGGAATTGGTTTACTATAATTTCTTATGATGTCATCATCATCAATATATGCAAAAAAAGTTGCATTTGTTAAAACAATTCCTTGTCCATCTGGATCAAGCATTATTGGATGATTGAGTTTATCTCGTGCAAGTGAATGTTGAATGTCAAGATTTGAGAAATCAACTCCAGTATCTACAATTGCAATTATAGTACCGTTTCCTGATGCATTATATTTTTTTTTAACAACACTTGAACCAGTTATCTCTCCAATTCTAGAAGCATCTGAAATAACATCATTAGACATATGAAAATCTAATTTGGAATCTTCAATCACATTATAACCCTGTGAAATTAGAAATGATGCTGATTTTTCTGTCAGTGTGGAGACATAAAAAAAACCACTATCAGATTGAATTCCATATATTGAGTTGTTTTGTAAAAAATCGGTTTTTTGGGAATTGGTTCCAAAAATTAAATATCGTTTGAAATCATTTTCAGCAAAAAAATCTGAATCTATTTGAAGAATATCTGATTCAAAATTTAATTGATCTGATATATTTTCTTCAAAAAACAAATCTCCTGTAGTAAATGCATATGAATTTGTAAATACAATTGAAAAAACTACAACAGAAAAGAAAATCGCCACTTTGGGCATATTAGTTAATTTCCTTTTCTTGCATTATTATAATTATCTTCTTCTAGCAATGATTGTTATTTGTAGTGCAACAATGAGTCCAATTGCTGCAATAATTGGGAACATTAATGAATTTAATTGGGATGAGGCTTCACCAATATATTCCACAGATGTAGAGATAGTGCCAGTACTTTCATCGATTTTATTACTTGCTTGTTCCAAAGTACTATCAAATCCCGCAATTTCAGATTTTAGAACATCTAGTTCGCTTGATGTTTCATCTAAAATTGAATTTAATGTAATAATTTGTTCTGAAATTCCTCCTAAATCTTGACTTAGAACGGTAGTTGCTGCAGATCCATGTGATGTAGTTCCTTGATTAAAAGCTACAACATGAAATACATGAGTTCCTTCTTCTCTTGGAGTATAATCAACAAAATACAATCCCTGATGTAATGTCTTAAATGAAGATGTTAATGGAAAAGAAATTCCAGATGGTAAATGAACATGAGTGGTTCCCAATAATTCTGCAGGATCATTTCCAATTAAAAGACCATCACTTGTTATCTGTACAAATACTCTAATCGGTTGATTGATTGCAGCAGTTTCTGGTGCAAAAACCAAAGTGTTTACATGTCTCTCAACAGGAATATCAACTAAGTCTGTTGTAGATGAAAACTTTACATCAATTTTTTCAGATATTCCATTTTGAGCAGTACTAATCACTTCAACAGTGTATGTGCCATAAGGGAAGTTTGTAGAAGGTTCAGGCCAAGTAATCAAATCATAATTAAATGACCCATCAGTATCAGTAGTAATTTGATCAAACTTTGTAATTGAATCATCAGGAGAAAAAATTCGTATGATCAAATTTTCTTCAGGTAATCCAATTCCATAAACTTGTAAATTGTGATTAGGAGAATAGACTTTACTATTTGTAGATAATTTTAATTCTGAAAATGAATCCGGAATTTGTCCAAATAAAAATATTACAAAAATAAAAAATAAAATTAGAATTTTCATTTTAATTATTTACTAATGTTCTCCTAGATATTACTTCTGAAAAAATCATCCATAACTTACGTTAAGTTAGATTCAAAAAAAAGAAAAAAAGGAAAATGTGAACTAGTTTTCTTAATTAACGCTTACAGTTGTACTAACTGGTGGTGATAATGCCGTTGGATTATCTACTGATTCCCATACAAATGCGGTTGCTGTGTAGCTACCACTTGCAGTTGGAATCCATGATAATGCTGGGCTGAATGATTGACCACTTGATAGTGAACCTGTAATCCATGCTAGTGAGACTGTAACACCATTGCCATCTTGGATCTGTACCAAGTATGCAAATGTTTGCTC
>Ga0209992_10001711_pt1 | contig 22042 bp, 24 predicted proteins | sample 2SBtaG_2_FD_182564 | JGI IMG/M metagenome (GOLD analysis project Ga0209992, IMG submission 182564) | Deep subsurface microbial communities from Kolumbo volcano to uncover new lineages of life (NeLLi) - 2SBTROV12_ACTIVE470 metaG (SPAdes)... | ecosystem: Environmental > Aquatic > Marine >... | reverse complement strand
ACGCGCGGCTGAACGCATTTTTGGATGATTTTGGCTTTGAGTATGAATTTGCGTCATCCACCGCCTATTACCAGGCCGGGCGGTTTGATGCGATGCTGCTGGTGGCGCTGGAGCGGTATGACGCGATTATGGAGATTATGCTGCCCACATTGGGTGGCGAGCGGCAGAAAACCTATTCACCATTCCTACCGGTCAGTCCGAAAACCGGCCATGTGTTGCAGGTGCCAACGCTGGAGCGGAATGTGGCGGCGGGCACGATTGTGTACGCGGAACCGGACGGGGAACGGGTGGAGTTGGCTGTTACCGGTGGCAATGTGAAAATGCAGTGGAAGCCCGATTGGGCCATGCGCTGGGCGGCGTTGGGGGTGGATTACGAGATGTCGGGCAAGGATTTGATCGACAGCGTGACACAAGCCGGCAAAATTTGCCGCGCACTGGGCAGGCCCGCGCCGCAAACGTTGACCTATGAACTGTTTAATGACGAGGCCGGGCAGAAGATTTCAAAATCCAAAGGCAACGGGCTGAGCCTTGAGGAATGGCTGAGTTATGGCGCACCGGAAAGCCTGTCTTTGTTTATGTATCAAAAGCCAAAAACCGCCAAGCGATTGTTTTTTGATGTTATTCCAAAGGCCGTGGATGAATACCATCAACATTTGCGCGGGTTTGCGGATCAGGACGCGGGTGCGCGTCTGAACAATCCGGTTTGGCATATTCACGAAGGGCATCCGCCCGCGTCCAATATGGTGGTGCCATTTGCGATGTTGCTGAACCTGGCCTCTGTGGCATCGGCCAAAGACAAAGACGGGCTTTGGGGATTTATCAAACGATATGCACCGGAGGCAACGCCTGCTACCCACCCTGATCTGGACGCGGCGGCGGGATTTGCGTTGCGGTATTTTGAGGATTTTGTGGCCCCCAACCGGGTGTTCCGTTTGGCAGATGACGTTGAGCGTACGGCCCTTGTGGATTTGGCCGCACGGCTGCGCGGCTGGGATGGCGGGCTGGACGGTGAGGCGCTGCAGACGATGGTGTTTGCGGTTGGCAAGGATCACGGGTTTGAGCCTTTGCGGGACTGGTTCAAGGCACTGTATGAGGTGCTGTTGGGGGCGTCTCAGGGGCCGCGGTTTGGTGGGTTTATTGCACTTTACGGGGTGGATGAGACTGTGGAACTGATTGAAAAAGCGCTGCGGGGCGAGCTTGTTGCAGGTTAGGGTTTAATGCCTTCAGCGAGGATATTCTTGCCGAAAAGAAGCGGGCAAAAGCAAATGTGATTTTGACGTTTGGGGTTTTGAGCCTATGGTTTTGCCAGATTGGTGGGAGGTAGGATTGTGAAATCCATTCTTGTTGCAGTTTTGGTTTTATTGTTTGCAGGTGCGGTTTCGGCGCAGGATGAAAAACTTAGCGTTTCGGATGTGATTTCGGCACAGATTGACGCCTTTCAAGTGGACGATTTTGAATCGGCGTTTGAGTATGCAACGCCGGTGATCCGGCGGATATTTGGCAACCACGAACGGTTTGGCCAGATGGTGCGCAACGGTTTTCCGATGGTATGGCGCACCTCTGATGTGCGGTATTTGGAAACCCGCGAGGCCGGTGGGCGCCTGTACCAAAAGGTTTTGGTGACTGACGCTGACGGTGTGTTTCATGCGCTGGAATACGAGATGATCGAGACAGAAAATGGCTGGCAGATCAACGGCGTGCAGTTGCTGGCAGCGCCGGATGTTGGCGCCTGAATTCAGGTGAATGTGACCACCGCGGCGATCAGGGCAACAAGTGCGGACAGCATCATGCCCATGCCGGCGCGTTTCATTTTAACCGGGTCCGGACCTTTACCGGCTTTGGCGGCATTCATTGCCATGATGTTTGCGTAGGCCGAAATCAGGGTCAGGCTGATGACGCCGGCCAGTTTTATCTGAAACGAAAGTTGAGTGGAAAGGGCAGCGCCATGTAGGGCAATCCAGAGATAAATTCCGGTGAGCCACAGCAGAACCAGACCAGCCGTCGCGACCTTGCCAACCGCGCCCTGTGCCATGTTCAACGCTATTTTCGCAGGTGCTTCAGCGCTGGCTGCGCGGAGGCCCAGAACCATATTGGTAATGCCGCCGCCAATGCCCATCGCGAGGGCGATAAAGTGGAATATTTTAACCAGAATAATCATCGGTAAACCTTTCAATGTCAGACGCCACTGTCCTTTCGTATGCGTATTTGATACCTGAATACAGCCAAATTTAATACATTTTTAGCATACCTGTGTTACCCGCTTGTCGTCGGTTTTGGTGGTCCGGCGATAAATCTTGAGAATTCAACACAATTAAACCGCAGATTTTGTGGTGGGCATTCTTGTGTCCCGAATTTGAATTGTATCTGAAAGGACTTTTTAATGAACAAGGTAATTACCGACGGTGTGACGCTGATGCCGGCAGATTTTGCGGACGGTTTGGATGTGTGGTCGGATCAGGACGGAACGCCGGGCTCGACCACCTACGACGGGGCGGCGAACGCGGCGTTTGTTCCAGCCGATGCCGATTTTGGCGGTTGTCTTGAAATGACGAAAACCAGCGCGACACAAAAACTGCGGTTCATGGGGGAAACGCCGCTTTCTGCGGGATGCTATCTGAAAATCTCTGCCCGTATCAAAGCCATGAGTGGCAACCTGCCGACGGTGCAGATCGCGGCCTGGGCCGGTGACAGCGGCAACAATCACGTCAGCGGGCTGACGGAAGTGGGCACCGCTGCGGCGCTGACGACGTATGGTGAGGTTGTGACTGTAGAAGCCTATGTGGGCGCGGGCAACCGGACCGGCGTTGACATGATCTGGGGGACCACACCCACGTACGGGCATTTCGGGCTTGATCTGACCGGGCCGGATGGCGGGGTTGTGCGCATAGAAAGCATCGTGATTGAAGATGCGACAAATGTGTTTCACCGCAAGCTAATGGACTGGGTGGATGTGCGTGATTATGGCGCCATCGGTGACGGCGTGGCGGATGATTTTGCGGCCTTTGAAGCGGCAGACACAGCCGCGGGCGGGCGCACGGTGTTTGTGTCTGAAGGCACTTATCTGATCGGCAGCAACATCACGATTGACAGCGAAATCCGGTTTGAAGGCACCGTGACCATGGCCGACGCGGTGCGGTTTTCAATGGTGAAGAATTTCGATCTGCCCACCTATGTGGAGGCTTTTGGCAACGAGGTGCTGGGGCTGAAAAAGGGCCTGCAGGCGTTGTTCAATTTCACCGATCACGAGTCGCTGGACATGTGCGGGCGGCGGATCGAGCTGGACGCGCCGATTGATGTGCATGCGGTTGTGGACAACAAAGACACCTTTGCCAACCGGCGGGTGCTGAAAAACGGGCAACTGGGGGTTATCCCTGGTGCGAATTGGGACAATGAGGTTTTTAGTTCCAGTGCCTCTTACAGTACCGGTACAAAAACCGAGCTGTCGAACGTGACCAACGTGGCGTCGATTCCGGTGGGTTCTTTGGTGACCGGAACCGGCGTTGGGCGGGAAATATATGTGCGGTCCAAAGATGTGGGCGCGGGCACGATTGAGCTAAGCGCGCCCCTATACGCGGCCCCTGCGTCGCAAACCTACACGTTTGAGCGGTTCAAGTATCTTTTGGATTTTTCCGGATTTACCAGTCTGACAAGATTTGTTTTGTCAGATATCGAGTTTCTGTGTCAGGGCAACTGCAGCGGCGTTTTACTGCCCTCTGACGGGTTGATTTTTCAGGTAAAGGATTGTTTTTTCACCACGCCAAAAAACCGCGGGCTGACGTCCAGTGGCAACGGGTGTGCCGGATTGATGCTGGACCGAAACCAGTTTTTATCAGACGAGCAGACCACCGACGCGGTTGATCGCATCTCGATTGGATTTAATGTTAACGCCAATGATGCGAAAATTCGCAACAACCGGGCCTCGCGCTTTCTGCATTTTGGGGTGCTGCACGGTGTCAGCAATATCATCACCGGCAACCACTTTTTCCAGGGTGACAGTTCCCCCGCCGGTTTGCGCACGGCCGGGATTATTCTGACCGAGAACAGCTGCAACACGATAATAAGTAACAACTACATCGACAATTGTTTTGTTGAGTGGACCAATGAAATCGACGAAACACCGGATCACGTCAGTGGCTTTTCCTTTGGGGCGCTGACGATTGACAGTAATAATTTTTACTCCAGCGGTTCCGCGGCCTGGTTCCGGTTTATACAGATCAAACCTTACGGCACGAATCACTATATCAACGGGGTGAATATTTCCGGCAATGTGTTTAAACATGCCGGCGGTGGCACGTTGCAACGGGTAGAGGCCGTGGATGCATCGATCGCACCGCTGGATATGGGGCTGGCCCGGAATATTTTGGTGGCCGGGAACACGTTTAACAGCATTGATGACCGCAGTTACAATCCGGTGACGCTGGACAGCAGCGAGGCAACAACATCCGCAACCTGGACCGTTGATTTTTCTAAGTATCTGCCGTTTGGTGGCTACGCCCGCGAGGTGATGTCGGTTGTGCCGGAGGGCAAGATCAAGAACGCATCAAGCGTGGGTGTATTCACGCAGCCTTATGCGCTGGTCAGAAAAGGGGTCAATGAAAACCAGATCGAACTGAAATGGTCAGAGGCCGTGACCGGCAAGGTTCAGGTGACCGCACGCATGGACAATATGACGTGATTTAACGGTAGCGGTGAGTGATTGCAAAAGGCTCCGGACGTCGTTCGGTGCCTTTTTGCGCTTCAAAGGCCCAGATTAACCGCTTTCGATTTCGCCCAGCCTTGGTTAACCTCAACAAGATATGAAAACAGCTGTACGATTTCCGCCATGAGCCACGTATTTCCACGCCACACCAAAGTTGCACCACCGGTCGCGGTTAGCGGCGAAGGCTGCTATTTGATTGATGCGGACGGCAAACGCTATTTTGACGGCTCCGGCGGAGCGGCGGTGTCTTGTCTGGGGCATGGCGACGCGGAAATCATTCAGGCGGCCAAGGATCAACTGGACCGCATGGCCTTTGCGCATACCGGGTTTTTGACCTCAGAACCGGCAGAGGAACTGGCGGACTTGCTGATTGAACACGCGCCGGACGGTCTGGAAAAAGTCTATTTCACCAGCGGCGGGTCCGAGGCGACAGAGGCGGCGATCAAACTGGCCCGGCAATATTTTGTCGAGATCGGCCAGCCGCAGCGGCGGCATCTGATTGCGCGCAAGCAAAGCTTTCACGGCAATACAATTGGAGCGCTTTCGGCTGGCGGAAATGCCTGGCGGCGGGCGCAATTTGAGCCCATTCTGATTGACGTCAGCCACATCAATCCCTGTTACGAATATGCCTTGTGCCGGGATGACGAAAGTGCTGCGGATTATGGCCAGCGGGCGGCACATGAGCTGGAAGACGAAATTTTGCGCCTTGGGCCTGACAGCGTAATGGCGTTTATGGCGGAACCTGTGGTGGGGGCAACGCTGGGTGCGGTTTGCGCGGTGGACGGGTATTTTCAGCGGGTGCGGGAGATTTGTGACCGCTACGGCGTGTTGTTGATCCTGGACGAGGTGATGTGCGGAATGGGCCGCACCGGGCATCTGTTTGCCTGCGAGGCGGATGGCGTTGTTCCGGATATATTGTGCATCGCCAAAGGGTTGGGCGCGGGTTATCAACCGATTGGCGCGATGATGTGTTCCGGTGATATTTACGCAGCAGTGCGCGACGGCTCCGGTTTTTTTCAGCACGGGCATACTTATAACGGGCATCCGGTGGCTTGTGCCGTTGGCTTGGCAGTGGTGCGGGCGGTGTTGGACCGCGGGCTGGTTGAGCGCGCGCGGGAACTGGGCGGGCTGATGCAGGCCGCGCTTGAGGCGGCTTTTGGTCAGCACCCCCATGTGGGCGATATTCGCGGGCGCGGGCTGTTTTGGGGGGTGGAGCTGGTGGCGGACCGAGACCACAAAACGCCGTTTGATGCGGCGCTGGGTGTGGCCGCGCGGATCAAGAAAGCCGCTTTTGCCGAGGGGCTGATCTGCTATCCGATGTCCGGCACGCGGGACGGCAAATCGGGCGACCACGTGCTGCTGGCCCCGCCGTTTGTGATGGCGGATGCAGATGTTGATTTGATCGTCCGACGTTTGGGACGGGCGACGGAACAGGTTTTGGCGGAGATATAGTTCTGCCTTTTTGCAGCGCCAAAAATCACGCCTTTTGCGGCCTCAACACCACCAGGCAATTTTCCGGATCCGAAAGGATGTTAGGTTGCGTGAAGTTAGGTAACATTCGAGCCCTTCACCCTTATTCGCAAGCACCCGGTTTCTTCCAGATACGGTAGCCCGTCATACGGCAGCCCGTCGTTTTATTGGCTGCAGCGCGATGTGAATATCATGCAAGGCCAATGGGGCGAAGGATGCCGTAACCGGGTGAAATCCCTTTGGCACCCGCACCACGGCTTTGCGCGAACCGGCGCGCGTGCTTCGGGTTTACCTTAACCCGCGGCAAATGCTCCGCCAACGCGGCCTTGAACGCGCCGTGATAAGCCCTGGTGGGTTCATAAACCACGCTGGCAGGCATCACGCCACCGATCCACAGATACAAGGTCGTAAAGCCACGTTTGGTGTTCAGGAACTGCACGAATGTGCCATCGCTCAGCCGATGCACGTCGAGTTTGTATTTGGAATTGTCAGTTCCAATGGTATCGTCCGTCATCTTCAAATGTCCCTTGCTTGTCATGCAGCGCTTTTGGCGACTGCGTATCCGTACGGGCCTCATGCGAAGACGATGTGATCCTACTTTACAGCGGTCCTGCAAGACCAAGCGTTTCACGATCCACGCATCGCCTCTGCCCGCAATAATTCGAGTGGCGGGCAGAGGTTCCATCTTCGCATGGAGACACGGAAATTCATAATACAAGCGTTTCCAGTTGTAGTGGAATCATGCGGCCCACCAAATGCCCATGCAAACATAAGCGGCCTCGGTTGGCCAAATGAAACCCTGTTTCAATGCAAACCGGAAACGCTGTAGTGACGCCCGAGCACTCAAAATAAGCGAACGTGGCCATAATTATCAGGCTAAACAAATTCAATTCAGCTTTCATTTGCCGGATCTGTCCGGGTCGCCAAGGTCAGAAAACACCCCGGTCATATTGCGCAATGCGTCCAGCGTTACGGATTTCAGGATGTGTTCGTTCGGGGCGTGCTGGTTGCAACCGGCATAGGAATGCGGCACCCAAATGGTGGGCAGGCCAAGGGTTTCGCTGAACAGCTTGTTGGGCACAAAACCACCAAGGTTGGGCAGAATATGCGGGGCGATGCCGCAGGTCTCGGCGATCGAGGCGGCAACCAGCCGGACCCATTCATTGTCCGGATCAAGGCGCGTGGCGCTGGCGGTCCTTGCTTCTGTCTGGTTGATTTTGACCTGCCCGAACCCCGCTTGATCCAGATGCCGACGCAGGGCAGGCAGGATATCGGCCTCGTCGGTGCCAACAACAAACCTCAGCTGGCAGGCGGCAGCAGCAGACCCGGAGATGGCGTTTTGCGGGGCCTCGGGCACACCGCTTTTCATTGCCAGCACGGTGAAAGAATTCCAGCCAAACACCCGTTCTGCCGGGCTTTGGTTTGCTTCGCCCCAGCCGTCACTGATCTCTACGCCGCCACCGCCAACCGGCAGGTCCCGCAGCACGGCGCTGATGTCAGGTGTCAGGCTGTCAGGTCGCCACTGGGGCACCAAAATGCGCCCGCGCGCGTCCGTGATTGTGGCGATGGCGTGGGCCAGAATGATCGCGGGATCGGAAAGCAAACCACCCCAGTTGCCGGAATGATTGGCGCCTTTGCGCAGGTTAACAGACAGGTCAAAGTTGACGGCACCCCTTGTGCCCATGAAAACTGTTGGCGTGTCCGGTTGCAGGCGCGGGCCGTCTGAGGCGATCAAAACGTCAGCGCGTAGAGTGCTTTTGTTGGCTTCAAAAAAATCCAACAACCCGGCAGATCCGGTTTCTTCTGATGTTTCTATGATGACTTTCAAATTAAAGCCTAGCGCGCCATTTTCCTGCAGCACGCAATCCAGTGCCGCAAGATTGATCAGGTGCTGGCCCTTGTTGTCTGCCGTTCCGCGGCCAAATATTTTACCGTGCCTGTCAGCCACAACAAACGGCTGCAACCCGTCCTGCCATTGCGCGCTTTGGCCGTTGACAACATCGCCGTGGCCGTAGGTGAGGACGGTTTGAAAGTCAGCAGATTCAATGCGTTGGCCAACCAGAATTGGCCCACCCTTGGGGTCCGGGTTGTCATGAACGGTGTAGTCAACGCCAAGTTTGTGCAAGTGCGGCGCCATGCCTTCGTGCAGATACCGGTAAAGTTCCGGCCGCCGCGTTGGCTTTTGACTTTCGCTTTTTATCCCGACCAGTGCGGTCAAATCCGTCAGAAATGAACCGCCATCAAAATAGTCAGTGGCGCGGTTAATGGCACCTGTGCGGCGATCCACGCGGATTACTGGTCGGCGGTCTCGCGGGCAATCTCGTCCAGCAGGGACTGCACCTCCTGCATTTCGCCCGCCGGCAAATTGCGGTAGCCGACGAACACATCGCCGCTGTCGCCCGCCGGTTCATAGATGAAAACGCCGTAAGGGCAATAAGATACATTGGCTGGGTTGATCTTTATCACCTTGCGCGACAAAAGAGCCGAGCAGAACATGAAAACCGTGCCGTTTGCCAGCACTTCGGTTTCGTCACCCACAGCCGGGCCTGTACGATTAAGCATATCAGACACGTCGCTGGTCAGGCCGATCGTCAAACCACGGTCAATAATGGCGTTTTCAAAGTTGAATTCGGCGTCGTCATAGGTGCCGTTCACTTTATAAACTGTGGTGTCCTGAGCTAAGGCGATGGCCGGCAGCAACGCAACTGCGGCCAGAATTGAAAGAAAGCGGCGCATCGGGTACTCCTGACGTTTGGGTTTGGTAAATTGTACAGCGAATGGCCCGAAATTGCACTGAAAAATCATTTTTACCGCAAAGATTGTTACCAGAGTTCGGGGTCGATCCCCGCTTGGATAGCCTTGGCGACCCGGTCGTCCACGTAGGCCTGAAAACGCTCTGTTTCCCATTTGCCTGAGATCAGGTAATCAAACGCGGCCAGATAATAAAACGGTTTCAGATACCCGGGCAGGCGGAAACTTTCAGCGTCCTCGCGCGAGGTCATCGGCGCGGACTGGCTGGCAAATACCAGCGTTGTCGGGGAATATTGCACACCCCAGCGATCCGTAAGCTGATCCTCGGTTAAAACAGAGCCGTCAAAATCGACGACCGGTTTTTCGCCAAACATGTTCAGTTGCACGGTGATGAAGTACTTTTTCATGAAGTCCGTCACTTCAACTCTGGTAAAATTTTCCGCGTGCAAAAGGGCGCAATACTGGCAACCGCGCTGTTCAAACAGCACGATCACGCCTTTGCCTTCCGCGCTGGCCTGCATTTGGATGTCCTGCATGTTCAACGGACCCTGAAAAAACCAGTCCTGAAAGTGCAGTCCAAATTCATCCAGTGTGCCGTTTTCCTGCGCCACTGTGGGCGCCGCCAACACGACAAGCGCGATCAATGCGAGGAACAAGCGTTTGGTCAACATGAGGGTATCCCTTGTAACGTGGTTTCAGCCGCAGCGCGACTACCAGAATTTATGAGGTTAATCCGCCAATAGCCTGTTGATATTGCAGTCTGGCCTTACCAGACGTCCGGCGTGATGCCCTGTTCTGCCAGTTCGGCGAATTTTGCCTGCAAGTAACGCTGAAACGACATTTCCTTGTATATTTTCTCGCCCACGTATTCCAGCGAAGACATATAGTGGAACGGCTTCAAATATCCCGGCAGGCGGAAAACTTCAGCGTCGCGGTAACTTTCCGCGTCGGTCTTTTCCGCGGAAAAGATAATCGTGGTTGGGGTGAATTGCGCCCCCCATTTGAACACCAGATCGCGCTCTTCCATTTCTTCACCGTCAAAATCAACCGTGCCGCGGGCACCGAATAAATCAAGCTGGATGACGACGAAATGTTCCTTAATATAGTCGACGATTTCGTCGCGTTCAAAGTTGACCGCGTGCAATTCTGCGCAATAGGGGCAACCATCCTGCTCTACCAGGACCAACAGATCTTTGCCTTCTGCCGCCGCCTCTGCAAGATCGTCAGAAAATTCAAGGAAGGAGTCGATAATCCACGGCTGAGTGTGCAATCCTGTGCCGCCGTCTTCCTGGGCATAGGATGCGGTTGAAAATCCGATAATAGCAACGATAGAGAACAGTACGCGGCGTAAAAGCATGGTCTTACCTCCTGATGACTAACAACAAAGTAGCATAGTATAAAAGGTAAATAAATGAATGAGTTGCCGACGAATTGGTCACACCCACGTTACTTAGTGATCTTTTGGCCCGAAAATCAGGGTATAGGTACGCTCGAGCGCCCCGGAGCCGGTCCGGGGCGCGCTTTTCTCTAAGCTCCCAGTATTTTAACCGATTGGCTGGGTGCTACAGTAACCGTGCCTTTGCGCTTGATGTAGCCTTCAACCAAATCCCAAATCTGCGGACCCTCGGTGCCTTCGTTCACGCTGGCCCAACCGGCGACGGTGTAGGTGCGTGACGGATCAATGGGATCGCCGGTTTTCAGCAATGTCATGTCGGAAACCCGGTCGCCCTGTTTCTTGCTGATGTCAAAGCCAAAGCTCATACCGCCAACCCGGACCATATCACCGCCCTGTTGCAGGTAGGGATCGGGATTGAACAGGTTGTCGCCCACGTCTTCCAGAACGATCTTAAGAAATTCACCGGTCATTTCGGTGCGGTAGGCTTTGCCGTATGACATCGAGGTGACACCAAAGATGTCTTCGCGGGTGATGTCAGCACCGGGCAGCAGGGATGGACCCCAGCGCACACCGGGTGAAAGGGAAATATCGGCGTCGCGTTCCTCGATCAACGCTTCGGCGATCAGATCATCCCATGTGCCGGCAAAATTGCCCCGCCGGTACAACAGGCTGTCGGTCTGGCCGATCACTTCGATCAGCTGATCCATGTATGGCGCACGCTGGGCGTCTATGACGGCGGCAACGTCTTTGTCAGCCTCGATCACATCGGCAAAGACCGGGATCAGCTTGTGCCGAAAGCCCATCATTTTGCCGTCCCGCACGTCGAGATCAACGCGGGAGACGAATTTGCCGTTAGAGCCGGTTGCGATGATGATGGTGTCACCGGCGATAACGGGTTCGGGCACGGCGTCGTGGGTGTGGCCGGACAGGATCACGTCAATTCCGGGCACCTGTAGTGCCATTTTCTTGTCCACGTCAAAACCGTTGTGGGACAGTAAAACCACCAGTTCGGCCCCCTTGGCGCGCACTTCGGCGACCATTTCAGCCATGCGGTCTTCGCGGATGCCGAACGAATATTCCGGGAACATCCAGCCTGGGTTGGCAATCGGCATATAGGGAAACGCTTGGCCGATGACGGCGATCTTTACGCCGCCGCGTTCAAAGAATTTGTATGGCTCCACCAGTTCCGTGGGTTCATCCCATTCGGCGTCAAAAATATTCTGACCCAGCGATGCGTAAGGAACTTCGCTGATCAATTGCTGGATGCGCTCGCTGCCCAAAGTGAATTCCCAGTGGAACGTCATGGCGTCGGGTTTCAGCGCGTTCATCACATTGACCATGTCCTGGCCCTGCGTGTGATAGGTTGTGTACGAACCGTGCCATGTGTCGCCGCCGTCCAGCAACAGGGCGTCGGGGCGGGCGGCGCGAATGGAATTGATCACGGTTGCCACGCGGTCAAGCCCGCCCATTTTGCCGTAGGTTTTGGCCAGCGAACTGAAATCATCATAGCTGAGGGCATAGGCCGAGGCGGAGCCGTCTTCTATGCCATAGCGCTTGCGGAATTCCGCACCGGTAACATGCGGAACGTTGCCGCGGGCGTCGCCAACGCCAAGGTTAATTTCCGGCTCGCGGAAATAGACCGGTTTCATCTGGCCGTGAATGTCTGTCAGGTGGATCAGGGACACATTGCCGAAGGTTTCAAATTCCAGCAGCTTGTCCTGGGTCATGGATTGCTGGGCCGCAAGGCGCGACCACTGGCCAAAGCCGGATGCGCCGTAAATGGCGGTTGTCGCCATAGAGGCCTGCAGAAAATCGCGTCGGGAAATCATGGGTATTCTCCGTGTAAAAGGGGCCCGTTTGGGGCGTCTATTAAAAAAGGCCCCCTCCTTACGGAAAGGAGAGGGCCCAATTTTTCCTAAACCCCCGAAGGGATCAGAGATTAGTTACGCACTGACGGGCCTTCGATTGGCAGGCCGTTGCCGCGGGACGCGACATACAGTTCCAGCGCACGGAACTCGTCGCCACCCGGCTTGTAAGGTGTGGCACGAATGTTTTTCATGCAGCCTTTAAAGCGGGCGTGAACAGAGTTCAGCTTGGTGTTTTTCAAACGGTAAGCCGGGAAGCCGTTGATCTGGCCCTGGCTAAGGTGGTCCGCACGGATGTAAACACCATAGTTGTCTTCGTGGCAGTTGGAACAGGCCATATCCAGCTGACCAACACGGGTGTAGTAAATTTCTTTACCCAGTTCAAATGCGGCGGCTGCTTCACCACCGGTTTCAACCGCAACCGTGACGCCACGGGACTGCAGCGAAATCAGGCCAACCATGGCCTGCATTTTACCACCAGTGTACTTCCAAGGCTCTGCACCCATGTGCTCTACACGGGACTCGTTGATATAGTCCTCCATCGTGTACAGCGCGCCCTTGTCAGCGTTCCAGCGGGGCAGAACGGCACGCAGGCCGGCCATGCTTTCCACATCACCGTGACAATCGGCACAGGATTTACCTTCGGAACCTTCGGCTTTCTCCCAAGCATCACGGGCCTGATCAACAAAGATCATGCCGGGATTTTCGAAATCATCCATTTGCAAAGCACGGGTTTCCGGTGTCCGGTAAACCCAACCCGAATGCAATACGTCCAAAGGTGAATCCGGACCGCCATCGACGCTGGTTGCCAGTTCCACTCCGTTGATCAGCAGTTTGTCTGAGGTCATTTCTTCCGCAGTTGCCGCAAAGCCAAGCGACACGGCGAACATTCCACCGATCATCGTTGTTTTAGTAAGTATATTCATGGCTTAAACTCCCTGTTGTTGTTGGTTTTAGCCAATCGCGATGGATTTGGTTGTTTCAAATACAGCGCCAGACTGATCCATCCACACAAAATGCAAATCCCCGGCTTCGGGAACTTTCAATGTGAACTCAAAGAACGGATTGGCTGAGATGCCGCCATGAGGCGTGAAATTCACTACTTCTGTGCCATTAAAAGTGGCAACAAAAGAATTGATGATTTGCTGAGGGATCTTCTCGCCGGTTTCTTTGTTTTTGCGCTGACCGGATTCCATTTTGTGATTGATCAGTGTTTTGATCGTGATGACATCGCCGACAGCCGCAGACTTGGGCACTTTGACGCGTGGTTTAGTAGCCATTTACTTTCTCCAATTCTAAAAGATTAGCCGCCGCAGCCGCCGATTGTGACTTTCACCGCAGCAGAGGCACTTTTGAAGGTACCGTCAGCCATTTTTGCAACCGCAACCACATTTTGGGTTCCGGCAAGGCGGATCCGCGTCGATGCGCCTGAACCGCCGGACAGTGGGCCAAAGTTAAGTGCGATTACGATTGGTGCCGGGTTGCCGTCCGCCAGCAGCAGAATGCCGGTCGCGCCCGGTGCATCAACACCAACGGGAACTGTATTGCCGTTTTCAGCGATTTCAGGGGCGGTAAGTGTTACGCCGCCTTCAGCAACATCAGCGCCGCCGGTATATTCAGCGATAGCGTCAGTCACCATTGCATTGTGCGAAGCCGCAGAAGCGAAGCTAACCGGAATCAACGAAACCGTAACCGCAGCGCCACCAAGGGCAAGTGCATGTCGTCTTGACAGGTTCATAGAACTCTCCTGTTATTCTTTAAGGGTTTGAATGTACGCCAGCACGTCTTCGACCTGCTCGGCTGTTAAGATGGTCTTGCCGTCAAATTTCTTCAGCGGGCGAACGCCGTTTTTGAGGCGGTAAAAAGATGGCATAATTGTTCCTTCAAAAGTTTCTTTTGAATTTACAAGAATACCGCGAAGTTCGGCTTCTTCCCAGCGGTCCGCCACACCATCAAGCGATGGCCCGACTTCACCGTGGAACGTCTGTTCTGGCATTTCAGTATTTGCGTGGCATGCAAGACAGTTGCCCTGTTTGCGGTTTGCGAACACTTTACGACCGTTGACTGCATCACCAGCAGAACCCGTCAGGGACGCCGCAACCGCGCCGTCCGCAAACGTTACATCATCCGGACCGACCATTTGTGCAGCAGCGGCGGAACCGAGCATTACAGCGGCGGCGGAAATCAGTGCCATTTTAATTGGCTTCATGTATTCCTCCCTGAGTTTGAGACTTCACCATTATTACTTTTCAGAGCGAAAAACAACAACAAATGCGATTTTTTGAATTTGATTGGGTTCTAATTGGAATTCTGCAACTTTTCGTTGACCATTCTGGCGTGGTATTTTTGAAAGTGCTCTTCGGTTTCGTAGCCCCTGATCGACACCCATTTGAACATGTTGTAAGTTGTAAACTTGCCAAAAGCGCCCGGCATAGTGGCCACCGCCGCCTGTCCGGCGTTGCCCTCTTCGCCAGCCTCTTCCGGCATAAACAGAATGGTTGGTGTGAACACCACACCCCACCGCCGCGCCATTTTCTTTTCGCTTAAAACCGTGCCGTCAAAATCTGTAACCTCTTCATCGCCAAACAAATTCATTTGGACGACGTAATATTTTTCGGTAATCAGGGCCTCGATTTCGGGATCGGGAAAAACCTCGTTGTGCATCTTGGTGCAGTAAATGCAGCCGCGCTGTTCAAAAAATATCACCAGCCGCTTTCCCTGCTCTTTGGCGGCTTCCAAATCCTCGGTCATATCCTTGAATGTGGTTTCCATCCACGGCGTCTTGTGAAGGCCGTCCTCGCCCAGTTCGACGGCAAATGAGGCCGTGGCAAAAAGTCCAATTATCGCTGCGTAAAACAGTTTTAACATTGTCAGGTTGTCTCCGATATTGAGGGTTGCCTGGGAATTCAGGCAGCCACCGCGGCGGTAAACTGCGGGAAGGTATCCAGCAGCCATTGCGCGATTCGATTGATTTGTCCGGTCAGGATCAAAGCGCCGAACAGCACCAGCAATCCGCCCATGCCTTTTTCCATCAGGCCCAGGTGTTTGCGAAAACGCGCAAAGAATTTCATGAAATAACTGGCGAACATGGCGGCCAGAATGAACGGCAGGGTCATGCCAAGGCCGTAGGCCAACAACAACGTTGTCCCCTGCATCACAGAGTCCTGCGCCCCGGCGGCAAACAGGATGGCGGTCAGGATCGGCCCGACGCAGGGCGTCCAGCCAAAGGCAAACGCAAGACCGACCACATAGGCACCGATCAGCGAGACCGGCTTGGTACCTGTATCAATGCGCGCCTCGCGGTACAGCAGGCCAATCTTGAACACGCCGATAAAATGCAGGCCCATAACGATGATCAGGCCACCGGCAACATAGCGCAGGATGTCAAAATATTCCCGCAGGACCTGCCCAAACGCACTTGCTGCAGCGCCAAGTCCGGTGAAGATCGTGATTATGCCTGCCGCAAACAGAATTGAGGCCAAGACCACGCGCCTGCGGCTGCCGTCGTTCAATGTGCCCGCATCGGTAAACTGGTTCATGGTGATACCGGCCAGATACGACAGGTAAAACGGCACGATCGGCAAAATGCAGGGGGATAGGAAAGACAACAACCCGGCGCCAAAGGCCCCGAAATATGACACATCAAAAAACATGACGATTCCTTGCGTTGATTGCAAATTCATATTACATTTTTTATATATGTCCAATAGAGCCCGCTTGGAAACAGATTTGGGGTAATAAAAATGGCATGGTTTAAAGCCGCCTTAACCAGCATCGCGATGCTGTTCGTGGTCAGCGATCCGGCACGGTCCGAGACCTTGTTGATCATGTTTGAAGAGATCGGTTGCCCCTATTGTGAACAGTGGCACGAAGAGGTGGGCGTCATTTATGACAAGACCACCGAGGCACAGGTGGCGCAATTGATCGTGCAGGAATTGGACGACCCGCTGCCCGAGGGTGTGGTGGTGGGGGCTGAACCATATTACACACCGACGTTCGTTTTAGTTGACGACGGCAGGGAAGTTGGGCGCATCGAAGGCTACCCCGGCGAAGATTTATTTTGGGGCATGCTGGGCTTGATTATGGCAAGATTGCCGGATATCCCGGAAAATTCTTGACTGACCACCTGGTAAATAAATAGCATGCCTTCATAAACGGGACTTTGAATGGACACCGCTGAACCAAAACCAAAACCCAGTTTTGATGAAAGCGAAATGGATCGGATGATCGACAGCGCGATGGCGGCGTCCGATTTTCTGAAAGCGCTGGCGCACGAGGGGCGGTTGATGATCCTGTGTCATCTGGCGTCTGGTGAAAAATCTGTAACCGATCTTGAGCGGCTGTTGTCTTCGCGTCAGGCTGCGGTTTCGCAACAGCTGGCACGGCTCAGGCTGGAAGGTCTGGTGGGTTACCGCCGCGACGGCAAAGCGATTTACTATTCCTTGCAGGACGAAAAATCGCGCAAGATGATCGAGATGGTTTATGATATGTTTTGCGGTGAAGATGCTGAGGTGTCCCAAGTTGAACCAGTAGGGAAAGTTTGATGGAAAGCCTGCCCGTCGGTGTGCTGGCTGCGCTGGTTGGCGCAATCGGTGGTATCACGCTGGGGCTGGCTGTGCGGGTGGGCGATTTTTGCACGTTAGGTGCGATCGAAAGCGCGGTTTACGGCGAAAATCCCAGACGCCTGCGCCAGTGGGGGATTACCCTTGGCGTGGCGATCATAGGTACTTTCTTGCTGGCAGAGTTCAGTTCATTCAACTTTGCGGATACAATATCTTACTCTACAAAATGGAACCCGCTGGCCAGTATATTCGGCGGGCTGGTTTTTGGTTACGGCATGGCCTACGCCGGAAACTGCGGTTTCAGCGCGTTGGCGCGTATCGGCGGCGGCGATCTGCGTGCACTGGTTGTGGTTATTGTGACGGCCATCTTTAGCGCTTTCACTCTTGGTGGTCCGTTGGCTGCACTGCGCGAACGTGTGTTTCACACCAATGATGCGACAGCAAATCAGGGCATTGCGCATCTGATGGCAGACTATACCTCAATCCCGGTTCTGGTGATCGCAATTGTCATCGGCCTTGGTTTTTTGGTGTGGGGAATGATGCACGTTGATATACGCCGCTCGCCGAATACAACATTCTGGGCGGCGGCGGTTGGGCTGGCGGTGATCAGCAGCTGGTGGGGCACCAGTTATCTGGCAGAAACCTCGCTTGGCGAAACCTCTGTGCAGGCGCATTCGTTCACCGCTCCGCTGGGGCGCACGATGATTTACACCATGACCTCTTCGGCGGGCGGCATCAATTTTGCGGTTGGTTCGGTGTTTGGGGTGATTGTCGGCGGGTTTCTTGGCTCGTTGTTCAAAGGCAGTTTCCGCTGGGAGGCCTGCGAGGACGCCCGTGAACTGGGCCGCCAGATGATGGGCGCGGCCCTGATGGGCGTTGGCGGCATTATCGCGCTGGGATGCACAATCGGGCAGGGGGTATCGGCGTTTTCGACTTTGTCCTACTCGGCCCCGGTTACACTGGCGGCCATCGCGGTGGGCGCTGTTATCGGGCTGCGACGATTGGTGTCCGGGTTCCAACCGGAATAAGCCATCGCTATCCCGGCGGCTGTTTTGTGCGTCTTCGTCGGATCAATCGACCAATCAGAAACGACGTGCGCGGCACGTAGATATAACGCCGCCGGGCACCGGATGTGGGGCGTGACGCCATGCGCAGCAGGCTGAATATCACCAGGACAATATGCGCGGCGGCGATGAATATAAACAGCGCTGACGGGCCGTAAAGCTGGATGAGAAACGAGGATATATACGGGCTGGCAATGGCACCGATGGCGTAAAGGAAAATGAACGAGGCGCTGACTTCAACGATCTGGTCCGCTCTGGCAAAATCGATGCCGTGGGCCGTGGCCACGGAAAATATCGGAAATGTAGTAAAGCCGAACAACACGGCGGCGGCAAAGACCAACGTAGTTGAACCGGCGCCAAAAAACGCCGTGCCCATGCTGGTGGCAACGGCGGCAACTGACAGCCAGATCATAACCCAGCGGCGGTCAAATTTATCCGCCAGCCAGCCGACCGGAAACTGGGCAACCGCGCCGCCTAGAACGAAACTGGCCAAAAACAGCGCAATCTGGTCCACGCTCAGGCCAACCTCCAGACCATAAACCGGCCCGACCATGCGAAACGCCGCGTTGGTCAGTCCGGCGGTAACCACACCGGCCGCGGCCAATGGGGACAGCAATATGGCCATAACCGGACGCAGACGTGGGGCCGCCGGTGTTTTTGGCGGGCTGGCGTTCGTCAGCGCCAGCGGCAAAATGGAAGCGCAGCACAGGATTGCCAGAAAGATGTAGCTGACATAATGGGCGGGCGTCAGAAAGCCGATCAACAACTGCGCCGCCAGTGATCCGCCGGTATCCACCACCCGGTAGGCCCCCATCGCGCGGCCGCGGATTTGGTTGGTCAGCTTGGCCTGCAACCAGCTTTCAATCACGGTATATGACCCCGCGATGCACAGGCCCGACATGATGCGCATAACGGCCCAGGCCGTGGGATGAACAAAGACCATGTGGGACAGAATGCCGATAGCGCCAAGGCTGGCAAACACCGCGAATGTGCGCGAGTGCCCGACACTGCCCATCAGGCGTGGCGCCCACCAGCAGCCGATGAAAAACCCAAGGAAATGCGCGGAACCCAGCAGGCCCACCTGGGTGGTGGTAAAGCCCTCCTGAATACCGGACAGGGCGTCCAGCGGCCCCACTCCACCAGAGCTTAGCTGTAATAAAACCACTGCCAGATAAAGGGCGGCAAATGAAATCAGCAGGCGCATCGGGGCGGGCTCGTGGGGGACGGTTGAAGGCACACTAGCCGTCTGAAACGCCGGACCTATCGTTTTTTCGACAGTCACGCGCCGTTTTGCTATCATGGGGCAAATAAAATTCGGAGCACCTGATGAAAATACAGAAGATGGCCGAGGCGCAGATCAAAAAGGCGATTGATAAGGGTGAGTTGGACAATCTTGCCGGGGCCGGGAAACCGCTGCCTGCGCAGGGTGGCGGCGATTTTGCGGACAGCGTTGGTTACCGGATCATGGCAGAAGCAGGCGCGGTGCCGGAGGAAATTCGGTTGCGCAAGGCGGTGGAGGCGCAGGCTGCGGTATTGGCGGGGCTTTCGGAACCTGCAGAGCGAAAAGCAGCGATGGCAAAATTGGCGGAACTGCAGATGCGGCTTTCCATGCAACAAGAAGCGCGTCGGGCCTTTGAGAAGTAAAGATCAAACACCTGTTCCGGCGTATTCGCAGGCTTAAACTTTTGCAAAAGTTTTGCTAAGCGAATTCGAATTCGCTTTTTGCGCTGGTGGCTGTGACGGTGCTTTTTTTCAGCGATTGGACTGAATTTTAAAGCCCGTGGAAAGCTCATTTTCGTCGGGTTATTTTTGCGTCAACCGCGATTGTCAGCATTTCTCCCACGACATTCTTAAACCCGCTGGCGCCAAAATCATGGCGGTTGAACTGGCCGGTTAAGATGATGTGCAGGTTTTCTGGTTCACCTTCTCCGTCAATTTTGGCGTTCAGGGTTAACGGTTTTGTAATATCGCGAATTGTGATGTGGCCGGTGACAGCTATATCGCCGCCAGTGACAGTGAAATTGTCAGACATAAACCGGATTGTCGGAAATTTTTTGGCGTCCAGCACCAGTTCACCCTTCAGTGCATGGGTTTCAAAATCGCTATCGCCTACAACCGACGCGGCTTGAAAAACCACTGTGACCTGCGAATTTTCCACGTTTTCAAAATCCAGCAGCAGCTCGACGGTGTAATCTTCAAAATAGCCGGTCACCGGTGTTGCGCCAAAATCGTAGATAAAATTTACTTTGCTGGCAGATTTATCAAGATCATAGATTGCCGGCTGTGCGTTCAGTTCGGCGCCAAGCCACACCATCATCGCGGCGGCTTGAATAGCCAGCGCCATGATTTTGCCGCTACAACGCATCGGGCTGAATGTTGCGTGCCATATGATCCAGCACCGCGTTTACAAAACTGGCCTCTTTGCCATCCGGGAAGAAGGCTTTGGCCACGTCCACATATTCCGTGATCGTCACTTTGGGCGGTGTGTCGTTGCCCAAAAGCTCGGCACCGGCGGCGCGAAACAGGGCGCGCAGGGTAGGGTCGATACGGCCAAGCGGCCATTTGGCCACCAGCGCCTGGTCGGTCAGTTTGTCAATTTCGCTTTGTTTTTTCACCGCGCTTTTCAAAATGGTGCGAAACAGCGTGATATTTCCTTCAGCGTAAACATCGCCCTCGATCTCGGCACCAAAGCGGTGGTCTTCGAATTGTTGTTGCACGTCCTTGAGGCCTACGTCCGAGGCCTCCATCTGAAACAGCGCCTGCACCGCGTACAGACGCGAAGCCGATTTCATCTGGCGTTTGGCGTCAGTGCTGGCCTTGGTCATGGGATTTGGCTGTCCGGCCCGTCATCAGCGATGATGATATTTTCAGAGGCTGGTTTAAAGCCGATGCCTTTGGATTTTCGCCCCAGTTTTCTGGTCAGCGCAATCAGATGTAGCGCTGCCTCTGCCGCGCCGCCGCCTTTGTTTTGCCCGGCGGCATCCGCCCGTACTTCGGCTTGCTGGCGGTTTTCAACGGTCAGGATGCCGTTGCCCAGACACAGGCCATCAAGTCCCAGCAATGACAGCCCGCGCGAGCTGTCGTTGCACACGGTTTCATAGTGGCTGGTTTCGCCACGGATCACACAGCCAAGGGCGACAAAGCCGTCAAAGTCCCCGCTGCGGGCGGCGATGCGAATGGCATTCGGCACTTCCAGTGCGCCGGGAACCTCGATGGTCTCGGAGGTGCCACCGACGTTTGCAATTGCTGTGCGCGCGCCTTCAAGCAATTGATCGGCGATGTCTTTGTAATAGGGTGCCACCACGATCAACAGTTTCGGCGGTTTCTTGAATGTGGGAACCGGCAAGGTGTAGTGGCGTTCACTTTCTGCCATATCAGTCGCCTTTGCTTGGGATAGGCCGGGTGCCGCTGATGGTCAGATCATAACCGTCCAGCCCCACCACGTTTGGACTGGGTGAATTGGTGATCAGGGTCATATCGCGCACGCCCAAAGTTTGCAGGATCTGTGCGCCCAATCCGTATTGGCGCAGTTTTTGCGGCGAGGATGTGTCATCAGCCACCAGTTTGCCGGTCATGTCGCGCAGCACGACAACCAATCCACGGCCTTCGTCTGCGATCAGGTTCATCGCGCCTTCCAACTGGTGGGCGCGTCCCGGGCGCAGGGCCAGCGTATCCTCAAACGGGTTGAGCGCGTGCATGCGCACCAACAGCGGTTTGCCGTCGGCAATGTCGCCTTTTGACAGGATAATATGCTCATCCCCGTGAGTTTCGTCGGTGAATATCCGCATCATCCACTCGCCGCCAAATTCCGACGTCACCGTGCTGACCTGACTTTCACGCACCAGATTGTCGTGACGACGGCGGTACTGGATCAAATCGGAAATGGTTCCGATTTTAAGCGCGTGCTTTTTGGCAAATTTGATCAGGTCCGGCAGCCGTGCCATTGTGCCGTCGTCGTTCATAATCTCGCAAATCACGCCGGCGGGGTTTAATCCGGCAAGACGGGCGATATCGGTTGCCGCCTCTGTGTGCCCGGCGCGGACCAACACGCCGCCCTGACGCGCCCGCAGCGGGAACACGTGCCCCGGCGTGGCGATTTCCGCGGGACGAACCTGCGGGTTGATGGCCACCGATACCGTATGGGCGCGGTCATGGGCTGAAATGCCGGTGGTCACGCCCTCGCGGGCCTCGATGGATACGGTAAAGGGGGTTTCATGGCGCGAGGAATTGGAGCT
>Ga0209992_10001710_pt1 | contig 22052 bp, 22 predicted proteins | sample 2SBtaG_2_FD_182564 | JGI IMG/M metagenome (GOLD analysis project Ga0209992, IMG submission 182564) | Deep subsurface microbial communities from Kolumbo volcano to uncover new lineages of life (NeLLi) - 2SBTROV12_ACTIVE470 metaG (SPAdes)... | ecosystem: Environmental > Aquatic > Marine >... | reverse complement strand
GATGCACTTGAGATTTATGAGAAAGTTCTAAAAATTGATGCAAACGATGTTACTGCTTTAATGAATAAAGCAATTTCTCAAAGTCATATTGGAAATTACAAAGATGCAATTGATAATTATGATTTGGCACAATCAATTGATCCAAATTTAAAAGAAATCCCTCTTGCTAAATCCAAATTATATGAAAAAATAGGTATGAAGGATGATGCATTTTTGGCAGCCCAAGGTATTCTAAACCAAGATATGGAAAAAATTAAGATTAAAGCTAAAGAAAACAAGTGTTCTGTCTTTCACCAGTTTTGTGAAGAAGAATTTCAAAAATTAAATTCTAAATAATTATTATTGATATTTATCTAAATCATTGTATATAATGTATATATTATATATAATGTATATACACTTATATTGTAGTACTGTATTCTATTAGAACTATGTTAGTACAGACAACAGAACAAATCCAAAAACAGTTCTTAGATTCTATGTATCTTATTTCTCATAGTGATAAAACAATTGCAACTTACAAAACTGCACTTAACCATTTTAGAAAATTTCTTAAATTACAATACAGTTGTAATGAATTACAAATAGTTGATCAGATAAAATCAGAAAAAATTGATTTGTATACTGTAATTCGAGATTTTATCATTTACTTGGATCAAAAACATATTCGTCCTAGAGGAATTCATTCGTATCTTAGTGGTCTGAAAGGATTCTTGCGTCATATGGGAATTAAAATTAATTCTGATGATTTCAAACAACTAGTAAAGATTCCAAAAGTCACCAGAACACGTGAAATACCAGTGACAAAAGAAATGATTCTACGAGTAATGCGTAATTCTTCTCCTAAACTACAAACTGCAATTCTAGTTTGTACCTCTAGTGGATTACGTATTGGAGAACTAGTCCAACTCAAACTATCTGATATTGATTTTGGATCAAATCCAACAAAAATCAACATTCGTGCTGAAATTGCAAAGGGAAGCATGTCTAGGGAGACATTTATGACATCTGAGGCTACTTGTGCTCTTCAAGACTATCTCAAACGTTACTTTGGATGGATACAAAATGAGCCTAATTTGAGCTTACAAAATACTATGATTTTTGGGAGAATTTCTGAAGTAAAGACTGGGCCTACGCCAAAATTCTCACTAGATTCTGCAAAGCAGATACTACAAATGTCATTACATAAACAAATTGAAAATATTCCAGAACTAAACATTAAAAATGAAAATGGACTTTTAGCAATTCATTTTCATGCATTACGGAAATTTTTTAGAACAACTCTGGGAAATGCATGTGGGCGAGATTATGCAGAAGCTTTGATGGGTCATAGTTTCTACATGGATACATACTATCAACTACCTGAAGAGAAGAAAAAACAGATGTATTTAGATGCAGAACCACAACTAACACTTTCTGATTTTAAAGTAGTTGAGAAAAATCTCCAAACTCTATCTGCAAAGTATATTGAACTAGAAGCAAAATTCAATGATTTCAAAGTTCATGCGAATACTCACGGTTTACCCGTTCCTGATTTTATGAAATGATTACTAGAGAAGAAATTATTCAAATCCTTAGACAACGAGAGGTTCGTTTAGAAAAATGGCTTGAAGAAGAACCTGAAAAGAAATCTAATTCAAAACTAAAACAAGATTTTAAAAAATGGCGTAAAGAAATTACTGATGCTCAGAAATTAGCTAAAGAAAATGATCCATTGTTTGCTCAAGATAGTTTGAATTCCTCATATACCTTCATGAACATGTTTGGTGCTATCTTTGCAAATTATGTAGTTGCATTACATTATATCAAAAAATTGGAGAAGGGATTAAAGAAATCACGCACAAAAAATGCAAAAAAATAGAAATTTACCAATATTCGCTGAGATTATATCCATTCCATGAAAATATCTCTAAAACAAATAAACATTCTCTACAAACTTGATATTCACTCCAATTCTCATACCTTGATGTATTCTTGTGAGGAATTTGGCACATTTTACATCTCATGATCTTCCTCCTCATCATGATGAGCATGTGTTTCATCACAATGTGAATGTCTATGAGGTCGCATACTTGCATCTGATTTACGACGAAGTATTTTCAATGTCTTTTGTCCTTGCATCACTTTCTTTTCAAAAAATCGAGTTTGTGATTGATGGTATGACAAATCAACTTCCATATGTCCTATCATTCTCTCAAGCTCTGATAACTCCATACTATTGTCAAATGAATCTGAAGACTCTACTATCATAATTGATCTCCTCCATAAATTTCATCTAACCATTCAGATGATGGATTTTCTTCAAAAAATGAAATCCATTTTGGTGTGGATTTTGATGAGAACACCTGTTCAGAATCTCTAAGAATTTGCCTTGTTGATAGTTTTACTCCAAAGAGTAGTAGTGTTTGTTTGATAGAGTTTGATGCCATTGCCATGTTTTGATGTAAAAATGCAATGGCTTCTTTGCATGATTCAGTACGTCTGGCATGTTGTTTTTTACATGTTACAATTGTTTTGATAGCAGCAATTGTATTTCCGTAAACAAACTTGTTTACACCTTTGTAATAATTTCCTAAACTTGACATTACATGATCGTAATGCTTGTCAAGAGAATTATTTTCAATGACAAAACTTTGTTCCAATTCTTGGAATACAAAGTAGTCATAATTTTGAGGAATTTGATTTCCTTCACTGACGATATGGCCGTCACCCATTTGTATGGAAACTTGTTGTTTCATACATTATAATACCAATAGTATGATGTAGATTCTTATTTGTATAATACAAAAATCCTTTTTACTATATCTAATTTTTACGCCTACGCCATTTCTTAAATTCAGGAAATTGAGATAAAAATGAATCATTTAGTAATGTAGGTGGATTTTTTAAAACTTTTAGCCCTCTGGGTGTAATTTTGTAATATCCTGGTTTTGGATATTCAATTAGTTTTGCATATTTTAGAATAGTTCTTGACCATCTAATTCTGTGTAAAAATAATCGTTCACCTCCTGATTTTTTAATTCTTGATTTTTCTGATTTTGATAAATTAAATTTTTCACCAAGTTGTTTTTCAACATCTAAGACAGAATGAATTTTTTTATCTCTAGCTGATTTTAGTAGAGGTAGTCTAATTTGTGATTCAGGTGGGTATGCCATTAAGCACAATACACATATGTAAGTTATATCATTTTTTGTTAGATTCTGATAAATTATGAAATTAAAACAAAAATTTAGTGATAAAGTATCAAATGGAAATACTGATCCAAAAATGTATTCTATGATTTATTCTATGCACAAGTATTGGGCAAAAAAACCACATAATCTAATTAATGAATATATACAAAAATTTTCAAAGAAAAATGATATCATTTTAGATCCATTTTGTGGTTCAGGTATATCATTAATTGAAGGTTATAATTCTAAAAGAAAATCAATTGGTATTGATATTAATCCAACAGCTTTTTCACTTTCAAAATCAATTTTAACACCTATTGATATAGAAAAATTTGAAAAAGAATTTTTAAAAATTGAAATTGCTTGTAAGGAAAAAATCAACTCATTTTATAAAATTAAAAGAAAGAATAAGACATATGTTGCAACTCATTATGTTTGGAAAAATGGTAAACTAGATGAAGTAAGATATAGAAATCATAAACTACATAGTCTAAAACCTACTCTATCTGATGTACGATTGACTAATTCATTTAGTTATGGAAAAATCAAACAATTTTTTCCAAGAGATAAATTATTTGATAATGCTAGAATCAATGCCACATCAAAATCACGAATATGTGACCTTTTTACGCCTAGAAATACAACTGCGTTAGCAATTTTACTAGATAAAATTAACAAAATTTCTGATAAAAATATTCGAGAAATATTTCGATTATGTTTTTCATCAATGTTGGGCCAAACTAGCAAGATGGTTTTTGTGATAAATAATTCAATTACTGAAAATGGGAAAAGGAAACTCAAAAAACGAAAGATTGGTAGTTGGATTATTGGATATTGGGTTCCAAAAGAACACTTTGAACTCAATGTTTGGAATAGTTTTTCATTTCGATATAAGAAAATTCTTGATTCAAAAAAACTTCAACAGGAACAATTTGGTAAACCTGAATTTGTAACTAATTTTAAAAATTTGAAAAAGAGTGATATTTTTTTAATGAATAAATCTGCAATCAATGGATTAAAAAAAATACCAAAAAATTCTGTTGATTATATTATAACTGATCCACCTCATGGTGATAGAATTCCATATTTAGAATTGAGTCAGATGTGGAATAGTTGGTTGAAAAATAAAGTAAATTACAAAAATGAAATTATAATTAGTAATGCAAAAAATAGAAACAAAGACATTGAAAATTATATGAGATTATTGGAAAAATCAATGATAGAAATGGTTAGGGTCCTTAAACCAAACAAATGTCTTACTTTGATGTTTAATACTCATAGTGAAAGAACTTGGCAAGAAATCTTTGATTTTACAAAAGATATTGGATTAAAAATTCATGACATATCTACAATGAACTATTCTCGTAATTCAGTAGTACAAGAACATAAGGCAGGTGGATTACGATTTGATTTTGTTTTAACGTTTAAGAAATCTAGATAGAAATTAAAAGATATTTCTTAACCAATTAATTTGTACATCTCTTTGAAGAGGAGGATACTTTTGTTCAATTTTTAAAATGAATCTTTTTTCATTTATCAAAAAATTGATGTAATCATAAAATTTGTTAATTTTTGCTTTGTCTACTCTTGAAAACATCCTATTATCCTTAGAATTATATGGAATTTCAGTAAAACAGGCATGATTTTTAGTTTTTAATGAATCATCAAATTTTTTTATTATTACATCTTCAGTTTCTGGATCAAATTTAGATAAAAATCTCCTCAAAAGTGGTGGAACTACATAAAGTTCAGAATCAATCCATTTTGTAAAAGAATTTGTAAAACCAAATTGTATTGTTTTCCAATCAAGATGATTCATTGCATCTAATTCATCTCTATTTCTATTACAAAATTTTCCTGATTGATCATAATACAAATTAAATAATTTTTCAAACTTTTCAGCGTTTAAAACATTTAATCTCATATTTCCTAAATGTAACAAATAAGTTGTATATGCTAAAAACATACCAACAATATCTACTGACGATGCATCAGAAACATTTTTGATATGAATTTCAATATTTTCTGGTCCTGCAATTTTAAAGATTTGAAAATAATACAAAGAACCTATTTTTAATGAATCACCATTCAATGTTTCTGATTTATGAAAGTGTCTTTTTTCAGGTGGACCTGTTATGCATGGAACGGATACATCAACAGAATTTTTTTTAATCTCTATTACTCTTCCAAGTGTGGTTCTTATTTCTACTAATGATTCTTTTTTATCCCATTCATCAATGAAAATTTTTCTAAAATTTAGGGGAGAATTATGAGCAATGATAGTTTTACCATCATCAAAAAGATAATGTGCAAATCTCCAATCGTATTGTGATTCATAAAATTCTTTTGAAACTAAAGTTGCATCTTGATCGTGACTAGGATGAATTCTATTTGGTAGTAATATTCCACATTTGTTGGAAAATTGTAAAACTCTTTGATCATCTTTTTGTGAAACTAATTCTGATATTTTTGTCCAAGCATTCATTGAACTTTTTGTATCTATCCAAGCAATTAATGAAACAAAATTTTCTAATTCTGGGCATAATGCATAATATACAAGTAAATCTTTTTTTGCCCCACCAAATCCATGAATTGCTACTTCTCCACCAGGCGTCAAAACTTTATTCATTATTTCTAGTGTAATTCCAAAATCATGCTTTTCAAGCCATCCTTTCTTACCTTCAATTAAATGTCCATGAAAAGCAGATTGAGTCTTTAAACTTTGGAAGTTGGTTCTATCTTTTATCCAATGATTAAAAAATGAATGACCTTGTTCTGTTTCTTCTAGGATTTTTTTTAGCCGTTCAAAAGAAATTTCAGCTTTTGTTATATCTTTTACAAGTAAATTAGCTATTTCATCAAAACTCATTTTAGATCCCTCGTATCAATTTTTGATCCATCTCGAATTATTTCATTAGAAGAATTTTGATAATTCCAAAGTGGATCAAAGAACTCTTTTAGAGTCTCTTGAGCATCAATGATGTTTGAATTATACACATTTTTTATACCATTATTTAGAAACCCCTTTGCTTCATATTCAAAAATCATAGACAAGCCTTTTTCTAACTCAATGAATTTTGTATCATCAATTATCAAATATCTACCATGAATGATTCTAGTATTTTGATGAGAACCATGTAAATCATAAGAAACAATGTCTATATCAAATCCTAATTCTTTAAAATAAATTTTTAAATTGGATAAAGTACTTTTTTCTTGATCAGTTGTAATGATTTGTACGGTAATTCCTTTTTTTAGAAATTTTGTTAAATAACTAATGTAAAATCGTAAATTGTTTTCTATTCCTCGACTTGCATAACCGTGTAAATATGGATCTATTATTTTTACTGTTTTTTGAGTTGTAGAAATAAAATTATTAAATTCTAAAATATCTTTTAAAAGGGATTCTTTATCATTTGCCTTTACAAATGATTTTTTTATGTTATCAAGAGATGTTAAATCATTTTCATGGATCTTTTTTGAAGATAATGAAATATTTTCTAAATTCTTTTTGATCTCATCAATTGGTTTTTCTTTAACACTATGTTGAATTATTGTATGATTTTTAGTAATTTGTTCAGTAAGACTACTAGAAATTTTCATGCAATTTCTTTGTTCAGTAAATTGGTCAATCATAACTAGGGAATCATTAGAATTTAATGCCGATTTTTCAAAATACTCTTCATTTACTTCAAAAATATCTATACCAAAAGATAACAATCGTCTTAGATTATCTTCCTCTTGAATTGAACGATTTTTTAAGAAAACTGAAATTGATATATTCTCTGAACCCATTCGAAGTGATCCTAGAATCTCAATCCAACTTTTTGATCTATCATTTTCCCAGTCGATTTTCTTATCATCAATTGTAGATGTAAAAATTTTAATTTCTTTTGTTGCTTTTAGAAATGATTCTTTAACATATGCAGCTGCATCTAACGACTTTGGATTTGAGGTTAATTTTTCAAATTCAAGAATTTGTGGTTTTTTTTTGATTTCTTCTGATGTTTCAACTTGTAAATCAGAACTTTCTTGTAATAATGGATAAACTAGATGTTTATCAATGAATGGAATATCACGTTTACGTCTGTATGACCATAAACAATGCAAACATCCTTTATCGCATACTTCATTGTATGTTTCATATTCTTTGCTTATAATTTCATATGCTCTTTTTAAAACTAAATTAAATCGTTCATAGATAATATCAACATAACCTGCACCACCATCTACATTATCAAACAACAATAACTCATCTTCTTTGATTACTCCTTCAAGCTCACCTTCCATTGCTTCAGCAACCGTTTGACCTGCATTAATTATTGCATTCTTTAAAGTTGTAAGAAACTTTTTTTCTTTAATTATTTCATTAGATTTCTTATTTGTAATTTTAATTGAAATTACATTTGTAGGCATTTTATGATGTAATGCAGTATCTACAAAATTACCCGTACATTTAGATGTGAATTTTTTATTAATTGGTCTATGAACATTTTCAAGTGCATGTTCTTTTACTTTACCACATTTATCACATAATTCCACTTGAGATCTATCTCTTTCTGTAACTTCTTCTGGATCATCAAATTCTGTAAAAACCTCATTAACCATCAAAAGCATAGTGGTATTACCAAATTTTGTTAATCCTATTTCAAACGAATCTAATGGGATTGTTTTTGAAATTGGTTCAACTTTTGGTTTAGGCATAAAAATATCTAATCTTGGCTCATTATAGTTAGCAGATTCAGTAATCGTCTTAGTTTTTTCTTTAATGAAAATTCTATTTGGAGAAATAGAACGTTTTCCTGGGGAACCTGGTTCAATAATTTTTTTACAGTATGGACACTCAGTATCTGCAATTGTTTCTGAACTGAAATATTTACTACAATTGTTACATGTGTTAAAAAATTCAGGAGCTTTATCAGGATCTATTCCAACGGATTTGTAAGATTTCTTTTTCCAAGTAATTTCACAATTTGGTGCAAATTCTGATAATGCAACATTTCTTGGACGACCACCTTGATACATAGAACCTTTAGTAGTTTCAATCTGTACTAATGTCCCTGAAAAAGCAAATCTAGGTAAAAAGTTAATATCAAAAAGATGAGTGACTAGTTTTTTCTTTTTTAATTCAATCTGTCTTCGTTCAAGTTCTTTTAATTTCCAATAATCTTCAGCTACTAATCTTCCTTGAATAGCTTGATACTCATTTATTGATTGTTGAGCAGATTTTTCTTCTTCTACAAAAATATTTAATGCATCATCAAAATTTTCTTTAAACTCTTCAATGAATTTTGTAATTTTTTCACTTAATTCAAGTTCTTTATATTCTTGAATATCATCAAAAATTATACGAAAAGACTCAGCAAATGAATCTTTTTTATCCTCAATGAATTTTAAAATTGTTTTTACATTATCATCTTTATTTTTTAGAAATTCATCTACTGGTATAGTGAGTAATTGTCCAAGATCAGATAATGCAATTTCTTCTAAAACAATAGAATTAAAATTTCTTTTAATTAATTCTTCATTTTCAAAATTTATGTAAGGTGGATAAAAATTCCCTTTAATCAATTCTTGAGGATTTCTAAAATAAAATTCATCAATTGGACTATTAAAAAAGAAAGTATTGACAAAAGAAATTCCATCTCGTCTTCCTGCCCTTCCAACTCTTTGGATGTAACTAATTGCAGATGGAGGTGATTTGTATAATCCTACAGCAGTGAGATCTCCAATATCTACACCTAATTCTAAAGTTGGAGTTGCAACAATTACATCGACTTTACGTGCATCAGGATCTTCAGATGAAAATGAATCCTGAATGAATTTTTTATCATCTTCTGATAATGCACCTGTATGTTCTTTTGTAGCCATTCTTGTAGGTTTTTCATCTTTAAAAATCATGAAAAAGTGATCATTTTCTTTTGATGATAAAAATTCTGAATATGGAATTTTTTTTGTTTTACCACTACATAATCTTGAACGTATGTTTGTTTGACAATTATTTTTTGGTAGATTTACATTTACTTCATGACATTCAATACAATATTGAATTTCTTTTGGAATAGATAATCTCAAATTACTTGTTGAAACAACAAATGCTAATGTAGGTTGTTTTTGATAAAATTTTTCTAATTTTACTCTGATCACAAAACCTCTAGTCTTAATGAAATTCCAAACAGCTTCTAAAATATTAGATGCATTATTTTTTGATTCTGTTGTCTCTTTACCAAGTTCAAAAACTTTGATTGTATATTTTAAAAATGAATTACGTGATTTTTTTGCTAAATTGAAAATTTTAGTTCCTTTTGGATATGGAATTTTTTCATTTTGAATATCCCAATCAAATCCTTCAGCTTCAAATTTCTCATTCCAATCTCTTTTTTCTAACCCTGAAATTGCTTCACGTCTACGCATCATATTCAATATTGTTGTTATGAAATCACTCATAGATTCTGGTGAAATAGTCTTAAGATTCAAAAAATCAAGGATTTCAGCTTGTGGTGGTCTTTCAAATTTCCAATTACTTAGAGCAGATTTCCAACTTTGTTCAAATTCTTCAATTTTTTGTAAACCTCTATAATTACATTCTACTAAACCTAATCTTTCTATTGCTAGACGTTTTTTGTCTGTAATTGCAAGCAGTATTTTCTTTTCTAGTTCTTCTGGAGTACGATCAAAATCTTTTAAATTGAAATTATACCATTCATTTTCAATCATTGGCATTAATTCATCATTAACTAATTCTCGAAAACCAATGTCTAAACGACCCATGCTGGATAATTTTTTTAGTTGTTGAACAATTAATTGCTTAATGGCTGTATCTTCATGTGCAAAATCTAACCATCGAGCAAGTTCTGCAGCATCTTGTCTACTATCTGTAAAAACTAATAATTTATGATTTTCCACTTTTTCAAAAGCAATATTGAAAAGATTTGTACTTGCTTGTTTTGGTGCCATTTCAAATTTTGTCACAGCATAACCTGCACCACCATATGCAAAACCACACGATGGACAATCTCTAGGACGCCATGTTTTTTGTGTTGAACCCGATTTTGGAGGAAAAGTTTCAACCAAAATTAATTTTTTAGAATTACAAATTTTCCCTTCTTCTATTTCTATTTCACATTCTTGTTTATCTGTCAAATTAAAAGAACCACAATCCATACATTTTTTATAAAATACTCTAGGATTTTCTTCTTCTGTGGATTGTGTAGGTAATGCATCTATCAGTTTATACCATAATTCTTCAGGATTTTGATTTACATCATTTGCAGAATATCTTTTAATTGATTTATTTTCATATTCTCCAGTTTCTTTTTCAAGTGCTTCAATTTTTTTAGGATCAGTAGTTTGCTTTTTTTGAGCAGCATGTAATTTTTTCAACAATCTTTGTTTTTCAAATTTTTGAGTTCCTTCAGCTTCAATTTCATCTAACGATACTTGTGAGACATGGAATTCATCAGAACAATTTCTACAAACAGCTAATTCTTCAATTTTCTTTTGACATTTTTCACATTCTTCTTTAGGTGTGAAATACATTTCTCTGCAATCAGGATTTGTACACATGAAAACTTTTGGAAGAATCCTAAAAAAATTATGAACTCCTACTTTCAATAATGGCTCATTATTTTTTTGAGTAAAAGTACTAGCTAAACTTCCAGTTTTGAGATATGACCAAATCAGTTTATCTAATTTTTTATCATCAAAAGAACCCTCTAATTTTTCTTTTAGAGAATTATTAGATAATACAGATAATTTTAGTTCATTAAGAGATTTGGGTTCTGATAAATTTTTTATTAATTCTTGGAAAAACGGATTTTTAGATAAGATTTTGCCTAAAAATCCTGATTTTTCTTTAGATGTTTCTAAATCAGGAACAATTTCATTAGATATTTGCTTACAAACAGCTTCAAATTTCTCTTTTTCAATTTCTTCTAGGGATTCTGGAATATCTAAAATTTCAAATTTAGTTATTTCACTAATTGGTGGTAATTCCCAATTCTTTTTCTCTCCTTCAAAAACATCGTCATTTGAGAATTTGACACCAAATAAACGTGAACCAAATTCACCTATTTTCCCTTTTCTTATTTTAGCATCAGATGCCTTTGACATTGTTGCACTGGTTCCAACACAGATAATGTCTTGTTTTTCAAAAGAATTTTTTAATAATCTTCTTTTAAAACGTCTTAACAATAATGCTACATCTACTCCTTTTGCTCCTCCATATGCATGGATTTCATCAAGTACTAGAAATTTAATTTTATTTTTTTCAAAAAGTGGTTTATCTTTTTGATTTACCATTATTCTTTGAAGCATAGAATAATTTGTAATCAATATATCTGGTGGATTATTTTGTAATTCTTCTCTTGTAAATACTTGAAATTTAATTTTTATTTCTTTTTCATGTCTACAAGTTAAAACCACTTTACCATTTTCTTCAGAACATTTCAGAGCATCATTTCGTTTACAAGATGGACATCTATATGATAAATGCATTAATTTTGAATGCAGTTCTCCAGATTTACCAAAGATCTTTTCAGCAGTTGGTCCTGTGTATATTCCAAATGTTATTTCTCTTTTTCCAACTACATCTCTTTTTTTATTTAATGTAAATAAAATATCTCGTAACCTATCTACCTGATCATTTGCAAGAGCATTCATAGGATAGATTAGAATTGCTTTAATTCCAGTAATATCTGACTTTGTACATTCATTTAATACTGGAATAAGAAATGATTCTGTTTTTCCTGAACCTGTTCCTGATGAAACAATTGTATTTCTTTCAAATTTTATGATATTTTTTATTGCATTTTCTTGATGTAGAAATAGATGTTTTATTGGAAGTGAAGTGAGAAGTTCGTTGTCTAATTTTACTTCTGAATTTAATTGTTCTAAGGTTCTACCTGGAATGTAATTTTGACTAATTGCAATAAATGGTTCTCTCCAAAGTCTATTATTCTCAGATAACTTATCAAGTTGATTTGATAATTCATCATTTCCTAATGTAAAATTAGTTTTGTAAAAATTTACATAACTTTCTTGAATTTTTTTAGTAGCTAAAAGTGGATTAAATGTCATCTTAAATCTCCTTTTATGTCATATTTATTATCACTTAACATCTTACTTTCATAGGGATTACATTCATTAAAAAATCTACAAAATTTACATAATTTTGAAATCTCTCGTGTTGGTGGTTTTTTATCATCAATTGCTTGTTCTAATTCTAAAATTCTTTCTTTTAACCACCATGTTTTATCTTCATTTTTGATTCTAAATGCGATCATATCATTTAGATCGGCATAAATTAAAACCAAATTTTGTATTGGTATAATATTTGAAAAAATTGTTCCATAACATTGAATTTGTAAAATATCTTCTTTTTTAGGAATGGTTCCCTCTTCTGCTTGCGAATAGACATCTTTTGTAGTCTTTAGATCAATGATTGTTTTTGTTTTCCAATCATACATATCTAGTCTACCAGAAATAATTCCTGATTCTCCATCACCTAATGGAATTTGGAAATCCATATCCAATTCATTCCAGTTGTATGCTGTAGTCATTTGGTGTAGGAGATCTCCTCGTACTGTAGGCCATAAATTATCAAGTGATTTTCTTGATTTTCTCTTCTTTTTGGTTTTTTCATAAAATGACTTTCTAAGACAACGAACCATCTCAGTTACTCCATATGATGGAGTTTTCTCATTTCTAAAAATCCCTGATTTTTTCTCAAGAAATGAGGTAATCCCCTCAGGAATTTCCACTTGCATGAATTGTCTGTTTTTTTCTTCTCGCATAGAATTCCTAGTATGATATTTCTTATCAAAAATCTCTTTTATAATACAAATTATTTTTGTACTATATTATATCACCAATGGTTTCTGGGTATGCAGCATAAAGATGACCAGTTTCAGTCAAATTAATAATCACATTTTTTCCGTTATTAGCTATTTTTCTCACTTCTTTGTCATCTTTGATATCATATGCTTTTTGAATTGTCTCTTTATCAACATCTTTAGCTTTTTTTCTGCTGATAAATTTTGGTTCAAGTTTGTTTAGATGATAATTTAAAATTTGAGCAGTGATTTTCTTTTGAACAGTTTTTTTAACTATTTTAGATGATTTGTCTTGTCCTTTAAATTCCTGTTTTTCAGTTTCAAATTTTATGTTTTTTGTAACATCTTTTAATTTTTCTAAGGTTGTGGGAGGACCAAGTTCCCAAATTTTTCTCAAAATTATTGAAGTAGTATTTTCATTTGAACCTGAAAGTGTATTCATTTTTTTAATTCTTGATGGTACAGGTAATTCTATTACTAGATCTCCTCCCTTTTTTGCTTCATGATATAACAAAACATAATACATTTTTGTTTGTACAAGATATGCAGAACATACTGCACCTGCAACCATTGCTTTTGTTCCTCCAGTAATATTTATTGCAAAATCATCTCCTTGGAGATTTTTATTTTTCTTTTTTTCTTTACGAATTATTTCTTGAATTTCACGAATTACAGCATATGTGTCATATTTTCCAACTTTTTTTAATTCAATTTTAATATCAAATTCATTTTTAATTTCATCTTTTAATTTTTCTACATTTGTTTGGTATTGTTTAACCTCAATTCCTCTTTTCTCATCTTTTGACTTTGCTTTTTTTAGATCTTGTTTTAATTTTAATTCAGTTCTTTCATTTTCAGTATGTAATAGATAGAGTTTTTCAGAAGGAACTTTTCGTAATCCCTCTTTAACTACTACTTGGGCATCCCCAACTGTGGCTATTTGAATCATTTAGTACAAATACTATTTGTATAATACAATATAAAGTCTTCATCATACAGGCACAAATCTAATGTATGAAACAACAAATTTCAAAACAAATGGGTGACGGCCATATCGTCAAACAATTCGCACAACAAACTAGACCTCTAAATCTAGTTCAAGCATTTCTTTATGCTTACTTTGGGGGATTTTCAGTTAAAGAAATCCTAGAGGTGCAAAACAAATGAGTACAATCCCAGTAGAAAAAGTCAAAAGTCTTACTGAGGAGATTGATGCTCCTGAAGGAATTGTAAATTTCTTACAAAAAAGAAATGGATTATTCTCAAAAGACTACACATCAAGGTATTCAGTAACAGAACTTGTTGGTTGTCAAAGAAAATCTCTTTTCAAACAGCAAAAAATTCCTCAAGAGGAATTACTTAGTGATACAACTCTTGAAAGTATGTGGGCCTCAGTCAGAGGTGATTTCTTACACCAAATGACATATGCCTACAAGTGGCGAGAGATGGACATTGAACACTATGTTCCATTAAAGGATGGTAGAGTTGCAACACTTGCAGGTAGACTAGATATGTATGATTGGAAAACAAAAACAATCATTGATCTGAAGACTACAAAGTTTGTTAGATGGCAAATCAAACAAGGTTTCTTACCAAAACCTGAACACATCTTACAACTACAATGTTATGATACAATGTTTTCAGCATACATGCCAGTTGAAAATCTCAACATTGTATATGCAGACATGTCTGACATTGTCACATACAAAGTTCAAAAAAGAGATTTGACAGATTGGATTAACACTAGAATTCAAGAAATTGAAAGTGCAAAAACTAGTGTAAACATTCCAAATGGTGAAGTATCTGGTTTGTGTAAATTTTGTAAATACCAAACCAAATGCTTTGAGGCTGGAAATGGTTTAACTAACAAACCATTATCCACGCCTAAATCAAAGGAGAATTCATGAAGAAATGGACTCCATCTAGATTAAGTGATATTCTAATAAAATTGGAACAAAAACAATCAAAGAATAAATCTAATCTAGGATGAACGATTTTTTAAAATTGCTTTTTTGAGAACAAGTAAATAATTAAAAATTTCTTCACAGTCATCTTTTTTGAATCTTTTTCCTGGATGTTGTGCTTCATTTCTTTTTGGTAATAAATTAAAAAGAATATTTGTAATTTCACGACTAAATTTTCTCTTGTGATTTACCGTTAACTCATTAAGTAAATTTCCCCAAGCAGAATCTCTTCCTGATGGAGGTTTTGTTCCAGTTATTTTCTCATAAAATATTTTCACTTCTTCTTCTGCTACTCGGAGTAACAGCATGTATGCTGGAGTATAAAGACCATAATCCATACAGTTGACTGCATCATTAAGATCATTTTTTGTATTTTTTTTAAGATCTTTTGTTAATATGACAGGAATTTTTTGTTTATTTTCATTTTTTTCTGTAATGTGCTGAGAGTCAGTGATAACATGCATTTTTTTCATCCATTTCGTAATATCTTTATTTAATTTCTTAGCATCATCAGATCTTAATCCTTCAGGTTCTTTAAACCATTTTGATTTAATCGAATATTCTTTTTCTAAATGATTAATCCATTCATCAACATCTTCTTTAATGGAATCAATGGTAGTGTTTTCTTGAGGATAAATATGATCAATTTTATCATATATTCCTCTTAATGATGAAAGTAATGATGGACTTCTTCCCTTTGCTTTAACTTGAATTTCATAGATATTTTTGTCTTCCATGGTTTGGAATTCTAAAGATGATGCTAATGTTGATATTTCATTAACCAGTTCAAAAAAATTAACTAATTTTTTCCTCATTTCAAATCCTCGTCATGCAATACATTCTGATAAAAACATGATGTTAATTTTTTCCCCTTCTTCTGTTTTTGTATTTACATAGAGCCTTTTTGTTACTGCATCAACTAGTGCTAGTCCAACACCTGCCTTTTCCCATGAATCTACAAATTCTTTTGAATCATCACTATATCCACAACTAGACATTATTCCAATCCATGTATAGTTATAATCTGAATTTGTCGCTAGTTTTTCTATAATTTTTTTCAGGTATTGTTGTCTAGGTTCAGGTATACTTGTTCTAGAAAAAATTATCAAACGTTGACGTATTGGAATCTCTTTATTTTCTGCATGATATATTGAGGTAACAGGTGTTTCCAATTCTTTGTCTTCAATAGTAATGGGATCTCTTTCTTCAAAGAATTGGTTTGTAAAAGGTTCCTTAATGTCTCCATTTTTGATTGCATTTCTAAATTCATCTGCAAAATTGGATTCAATTTCTAATAATTTCTTGGGTATTTGTTCATGCTCAGTTGTATGAATTCCTGTCTTTTTTGTAAAAGCATAATCCATTACAGCTTCCCAAGGAATTATTGCATACTTGAATAACGTATGTTCATCTATTGTAATCTTATCCACATCCATTGAATTCCAATCTTTATAATTTTGAGCATAAAGTTTTACCTTAAACTCTGCATCATATGTAAATCCAGATAAAGAATGAATTTCGATTGTAACATTTTTCTTTGTTCCAGGATAATATTTTTTTGATATATTTTCTAATTGAAGATATACATCATCTAAAATTTTCTTAACATGTTCCGCATGGAGAGAATCAACTCCACTTTTTAGTTCAATTGGATCTTTTAAACAATCTACAAAATATGAAAAATATATTTCAAGTTTTGATGACAGTTCACTAAAACGAATTCCATGAAATAATGTGGTATGGTAATGTTCTGTCTCAAATTGTTTTTTAATCTCTTGTTCTCGTAACACAAAACCCAATTTACTCTGACTTACCCAATTTTCCAAAATGCTGTGACTAAAAACTTTCATGGCATAAAAAAATATTCGATGAATATCCCACCAAAAAAACCCTTTTGAAACTGCAACATCTAACATTTCTTTTTTTAATTCATCACGCAATGTATTGTTTAAAATAATTCCTCCAGTTACTTTACCGCCTATTCTCTGTTGATAATTTTTATTTTTGTTGGCGCAATCTATATTTTCAGCTAGGTTATTCAACATAGATTGACTTTTAATTACATTTGAATCTGATTCGACAAAACATAATCCTTCTGGAGAATATTTTGGTTTTAGAAATGTAGATGATTTAAAATTTATACACATTGAAATTGATTTGTCATCAATTGTATGTCCTTCTTTAACAATATTATATCCTAAATTTGCAAGTAATTCTCTGGACATTTCTGCAAATATTTTTTCTTCTGCTGACTCAGACAAAGTGTTTTTTCATCACAATATCGGTTAAAAAAGATATGTGTAATTTCTTATTATATGAAAAGATTCATCAAAATTACACGTTCAAAAACCTGAAATTTAATAAAAATCTAAAAAATTGTGAAATATGGATTTGCGGGAGTGTTTTTTGTATTACTATACTATACAAGTAAAGAAATCCAAAGTAAAATCTATGAACAAAATGAATACGATAAATCAACAATTAATGAAATGAGGTAGTTCAAAGAATTATAATTTATTTTTTCTCAAGAATTTTTAAAATTTTGTGTATGGACCCGATTATTCCTCTACAAAGTTGATTGCTCGTGGAAATTTGCCTGAGCTTTGATTCTATTATATTTCTTTAATTTGTGCCTAGAACTATTATAATTCTAATTAATTGGGGAGTTTATGTTGATTCTTTATACTTAACAGCCCAACCAAGATTAAATGTCTGAGTCTTTTCTAACTTTCCTGTTTTTGAAACCATTTTTGTTAAATATTTTCTAGTTGTTTCAATTGAAACTCCCACATATTCTGCACCTGCATCGATAAGATCATTCCATAATGCTCTACCTGTTTCTTTTAACTCATCATAAACATATTCTCTAAACTTTGGTTCTTTTTTTTGATTAATTGAAATAGAATCAAATCTAGAACCACTTTCTTTACTCACACACATGTCGAGTGGTCTTCTAGGATTTTTCTTATAATTACATGATCTACATACTAATTGTAAATTATTCAAATTATTATTCATATTATTGTTATCTTTATGATCAATTACCAATTTTACTTCAGGTGGTGAGCGTCCACAAAACTTACAACACTCATCATCGCTTTCAACTATGATCATATACAGCTTCTTTCTTGTTCTACCATTCATGTTACTCACACAGAGCACCTCCTGACCTTATGACCTGACTTTGAAGACATAGTCTTCCTTTATCATCAATTATAATTTTAAAAACTGGTAATCCACCAAACAAGTCAATCCATTTTTTATCAAATGAAACAATAACATGTTCATCAAATAGATAAGACTGAACTTTTCCTAATACTCTCATGTTCTGTTCTCCCAAAAATAATCACATTTGTCTGAATGTTCTAACAGAGATGTAATTACTGAATCAAAAGAATCCCCGATATTGCCAAGTTTCCCTAGTTGGGATTTTGTTTTTTGACTAACAACAATAGTTGTTTTATGAGTTTTATTCATCTCATAATTTCTATTAAACTTCAAAGAAATAAGTGTTTACAATTATTACAAGATTTATAATACTTTTATGAAATATATATAATAAAATTATATAATATATATGATAATTATATATCTATATATGAAAATATATGAGAATTATATATGCGTATAATTTTGATATATTGAAAATATATCATATATTATTTGAAAAATATATCAAATTCTGAATCTATTTTCTTTTCTTGAAGGATTTCACTAGATATTCAATTACATCATCCATACTGGTAAATTCTCCTGATTCTGATTGAATTTTACCTTGAATTTTCAACATTTCTTTATGATTTTTATCTGATATGCGAAGGGTTTTGACCATATTGAATACATTGTATATCTCATATATGAAACATTATAGTAACTCTATAGCTTATTCTTTTCATGAATTATCAAAGAGGCAATCTTGATTTTGATTGGGATGGTTCTACAAAGATTTCTAATTTGAAATTAAATTCAGCAAACTTTGATTTAAAATTCCAACAAGATCTACTTCTAATTAATAAAAATCAAGGTCATCCTAATAGTTTAAAACGTAAATTTTTCTTACCAAAAGAAATTGAAAATTCTCTAAATGAATTTTTTGAAGCTATTAAAGAAATTAAAAATAAAGATAAAGATGATGTACTAGCAGCATATCTTGCATCATATATCTATCAACAATTAGCTGGGTTTTGGACAACTCAATTATTAAACAATGGATTATTTATTACGGGTGTAACTTTTTGGCAAGAAATAATATCAATCACTCTAGTATGGGAATCAAAAAACACTCCTTTAACTATTCATAAAGGTACGCCATTTTTCTTTCTTGCACACAATTGTTTACAAAATGGTGACCGCGATAATGGTTTTACTTATTTGTATAATGCAATAGAAGATGATAAAAAATTACCCTCACTAAATTACCCTAAAATTGCACCTGCTAATCTAACTGCGACAATGTCTCAAAAACCACAAAATTACATGTTTCCTCAAGTACGTGATTTAAGACTTTTTTTAAGTTCCTCTTTTTTGTCAAAATATAACCAAATTTTTCCCAAATTAACTATGGGTGATTTTGATTCAAAATTTTTAGAAAATCCTGCTCTTTTTGATATTGCTGCATTTTTTGTTTATAATTTTAAATTTGTATTTGATCAATCAAAAAATACTACCATTTCTTTATTGCAGAATGATTTTTCTAGATTGAAAATTTTAGATTTATTTTTTAATTTTGGATTGATCATTGATGAAATTTTACGTTTTGCAACAGCAAATCCTGGAACTTCTCCTATGATGAAAGAATCTGTTGCTACATGGGCTGCTTCAAAACATAATATTTCACAGAACACATTTGATAATCTAATAGGCTCAAATGGTTTGAATTTAAATTCATTAGATCCTGATACTATCATTCCTACTTTGCTTTCTAATATTCAAAACCCTACACAAAATATTCCTAAAGAAGTATACATCATGCTCATAGCATACAAACTACGTAATCACGGGGGGCATAATTTACATCAACAAACTGTTTTGAGTACAAAATACCCTCAAATTCTTGAAAATTTACTTTTTTCATTATTTATGGCAATTCAAAGTATCTGAAATTCTTAATTCATAGTCTTATTCTAAAAAAATTATGCATGTAGGTGAATGCCCAATGTGTCAACAAAAAGGAATTGAATTAACTGAACATCATGTTGTAGAGGCCCCTGATGAAAATGATAAGGCTCACAGTATTGATCTATGTAGGGATTGCCATGATAAACATGAAAAATATCGTAATTATTTACGAGATATTTGTCACATTGACATTGATAAAACAAAAAATCATCCTTAGAAACTATTATGAATTTATCTTAATTGAATAAAATATGAAAATTGACATAAGAGATAAAGAGAAACTCAAGAAATTAGAAGATGAATTTCATGAAAGTCCAGAGGACATTATCAACTATATGTTAGACAGTTTTAACGAACATCAATTTCTAGAGATTGCAAGAAAATCATCGCTAAAAACCGCATTATATCGTCACTCTCACAATCTAATGACTGTAAAAGGATTAGAATATGAAATTTATGAAATTCTTGGAGATTATGACTATCATATAGAGGATTGTAGTTTTGATTTTAACAATAAAGCTTTTTGGTTTGTATTGGCTGTTTCAGAAGATGAAAAGAAGATAGATCTTGATGAAATACACTTTCAATTAAATGAGGACGGCTCAGTACAGATATCTGTAAAAAAATTCATAGAAGGAACTTTTTGTTGGGATAAATTAGATGATGCAATAGTTGTAGCTAAAGAAGAAATGACAAATCATTTTCTTGATAATGAATACGTATCAATTAACTTTGATGATGTTTTGAATGATGAGGATGATTATATTGGAATGGAAATAATGATTGGAGATAATGATATAAAATTTGTCCCAAAATTAGATGAGTGTGATCGAGTAATGACAGAGATAGAACATCACTTCAGAAAAGCGTTAGAAATCTAAGAAAATTCTAATTTGAGCCTATTTCTATATACTATTTACCGATTAGAAATCCCTATCAAAAAAGCAGAACACTTTATGAAGTTCTTAGAAATGATGTAGTTATGAGGCTGGTTTGGACAGTAATTCCATTAATTTTGATATTTTCTGTAATTGGTATGCACGAATCATTTGCAGAGGACAATCTACTATCATACAAAGAAGGATTTACTGTAGGTAATGTTACAGTTGTTGATCCAAGTAAAATAACACATTCATACCCATTTACGGTAGGATGCCCTCTTTTCACATTGGATAAAGGACCATTCTTTGAAATGCGTAAAATCAAAACATATTTCTACACAGATTTAATTGTAATTGGAAAAGTTACTAGTTCTCCACAAAATATTTCTAGTGAATATGGAAATTATTCATCTTATGACTTTCAGGTAAAGAAATTCTTAAAAAATAATAACAATGTAGAATCTTCAATCCAGATAGCTTTAGACTGTGAGCAATATGATCACAACACAAAAGTTTCAGAATTTGAAAATGATTCAGAAATGTTATTAGTTTTGTATAAAAAACCTGAAATTCAAGAATTTTTGATTGCACCATTACCATACTATGAACCAATTATCTTTACTTATGATCTAAAACCTTCTCATCAAAATTATCTGATGAATAATGGTTTTTGGGATTATTCTATGAGTAATACAATACTTTGTTTAGATGATTTAGTTCCAGTTCAAAAAAAATCTAATAATAGTTTCGCTTGTGTAAAACCATCAAATATTCAAAAATTAGTTGAGAGAGGATGGACTAATTGAAATTACTAAATTTTAGCCTCGATTTTCTGTTTATGCTGTAAAATAATTACCAATAACTTCCTTTATTTTTTTGAAATATTTTTATTCTACAAAGTTGTATAATGTAAGGTAGCAAACAACAAACGAGTTTATATCAATAATATATTATGTCTAAATCATTTTATATCTAAAAATTAAGATATTTTTCATGTTTACTGGAATTGTTGAAGGAGTTGGTAAAATCCAAAAAATTTCAAAAAATACCAAAAATCGAAGTGATATTCAAATGACAGTCGA
>Ga0209992_10001709_pt1 | contig 22069 bp, 29 predicted proteins | sample 2SBtaG_2_FD_182564 | JGI IMG/M metagenome (GOLD analysis project Ga0209992, IMG submission 182564) | Deep subsurface microbial communities from Kolumbo volcano to uncover new lineages of life (NeLLi) - 2SBTROV12_ACTIVE470 metaG (SPAdes)... | ecosystem: Environmental > Aquatic > Marine >... | reverse complement strand
TAAACTTGGATTTACATTTCCACCTGTTGAAGTTAAATGTAATATAACTTTCATGTTTTTCTTTGCAGTAAAAGTACCTGAATTTAATGTATCTCCTGCACTACTTAATGCCACATGAGCTAATCTTTCCCAAGCCATTTTAATCTGCTCCAAACACCTGTATAAATGAAGGTGAAATTAAATCAGTTCCACTATTTTTTAATAATGATATTTCTGTAATTTGTGCTGATGTATTAGCCCATTTGTAACACATTTCTCTGCGACCGGGAGCTGTGCTTGCACCTGTTCCTGCTCCTGATATAGTTTCATTAAGGGCTAGTTTTTCTTTATCTGATTTATTAATAATAAAAATGGTACTTAGGTTATCTTTATTTGCTCTGTCGTATGGTATGCTAGATTGGCTTGTAGAATCACTACCACTACCACCACCATCTGAACGTATATTAGAATAGTTTGAACCGCTATCACCATTAAATCTTAATCTATGGTCAGTAGTTCCACCTGTATAAACACCTAATTTAACCATAAGATATTTTTTTGCAGTAAAAGTACCTGTTGTTAAATTTGATGAATCTAAATCTTTGTAAACTAACTCTTGCCAAAAGTTTGTACCTGAATCAGCTTCATCATTATCAAATCCTAGTACGACTACTTCACTTCCTGTTGCAAAGTCGCCTGATTGTGTATTCATTACATTAACAGTTGTTATTTGATTTGATGTATTAGCCCATTTTCCTATATTTTCTTCACTATCAGGTGCGTTTCCTGCACCTGTTGCTGATTTCATAGCACTTTGTATAACTAATTTTTCTTGTGCTGCAACATTAGCTACTTGACCTACACCAAAATTATCATGTGCTGATCCTGCGTTTGACCATTGTATTTTACCCTGTGATCCTGCTGTACCATCTGAACCATAATTTAAATTATATCTTATCGCATAATTATTACCTGTATCACCATTGAATTGATAACTTGGAATTATAACACCATCTTGAATTGCATGGGTTAAAATCATAAGGTTGTCTTTAGCAGCAAAACTTGCTACATTAATTGAATCCCCTGCTGAACCTAGTGTAGTTCTTCCTAATTCCTTCCATGAGGTATTTGTTATTGCAGTTCCACCGACACTTGTAGTTCCTAATTTCTCCCAAGCCATTAGTCAAAACCCCATACTTTTAATGAACTTGTTGCAAAAGAACCTGAACCTGAATCTTTAAAGCCTAAAATATTTGCTTGAGCTGATGTGTTTGCCCACTTACCTACTATTTCCCATCTAACAGGTGCGTTGCCTGCTCCTGCACTTTCTTGTGATATAGCTTCGCCAATACATAGTTTCTCCTTATCTGATTTATTAATAATAAAAAAATTCATAAATATAGGTGCTGTTGAAGCTCGTTCTGTTTCTATACTATCTTGTGATGTTCTAGTAACGTCAGAACTACCTATATCAGCAGAGTACACTCTCGTTGAAAAATTATTACCTGTATCAATAGAACCACCTGAACCTAAGATTAATTCAGGTTGTATGCTTCCAGAATTTTCTACTTTAAACTGAACCCAAAGATATTTTTTAGCTGTGAATGTTGATGTGTTTGTTCCAGAGCTTTCATCATTACTAGCTAATTCTTCCCATACTGATGTACCTTCTGTATCATCTGGATCACACCCTAATACAACAACTTCCGAACCACTTGCATAATCTCCTGTATCTGAATTATAACCATTAACACTTGTTATATTATCTGATGTATTTGCCCATTTTCCTACGGTTTCTCGTCTATCAGGATCATTTCCTGCTCCTGCACCACCTTGACCTATTGCATGACTAACCATTAATTTTTCTTGATCTGCTGTATTAATAATATGTGCTACACCAAATTCTGAAAGTTGAGCTCCTGTGCTATTTGTGAAAAGGGTACTACCTGACGTACTTGTAGAATCACTACCACCGTTTGAACTATATCTATTGGCATAATTATTTCCTGTATCTGAATTAAATCTTGTTAATCTATTTATATCGCCACTAGAAAATACGTGTCCTAATACCATCATGTATGGTTTTGCTGTTAATCCACTAAACGATTCTGATAAAGTTGGAGTGCCAGATATGTCGTTTGTATCATTCCAGAATTTTACACTTTCAATTGTTCCTGCAAAGTTTGTGTTTGTGTTTCCTGCACCTGTATTATGCCTACTACCTACAAACAAATATCTTAAACCTGTTGTTCCACTTATAGTGCTTGAAGATGTTCCAACTAATGTACCAAAATTATCAGTGTATAATTTTGCTTCAACTGCTGTAGCTGATGTCCTTTTTATCTCAATATCATAATCTACTCCTGTTGAATAATCAGGTCTAACTTCATTACCTGTAACTTCTGTAGTTGAACTATTGAAACTTTGAACTGCTAAATAATCATCTGAATCACCATAATCACTAGGTCTAGCTGCAACCATTGAACCTGAATTAGCACCGTTTGCTGATGTTATACTTGATAATCCAAGCCACATTTCACCATAAGTATTGATTGTTGAAAAATTAACTTTTTCAAATCTTAAAACCCATTGTGTATCTGAAACACTTGTTAAATCAATATATCCTTTAGCACCGTTTGTTCCAGATTCTATATGAAAACTTAAGTTGGTATTGCCTGTGTCTATGTCAATATCGCCTGCATATTCAACCCAATTATGACCTGCGACATCTATAGTATCTGATGTACCTGTTAATGTTTTTCTTCCAAGTTCAACCCAAAATGGCGCAGCTCCACCATCACCACCACCTGAGACTTCTTTGAAAAGCCAATAACCTGTTGCTAAATTACCAAATACCATTTGGTGTCACGCTGTCCTATAACCTTCGATTTTTACCTTGAGTCCTTTTGATACCCCATCAGTATCGATTTGATCAATGTCTACAGAAATCTCAGCATCTGCTGCTATACTTGCATCAGATATGACTGCTGCAGTAGCTGCTGTCGTACTGGTCGTTTCTGTAGCATCCAAAGTGATGAGGGTACTGAGGATAGATGTTCCTGTTTCATTAATATCCACTGTGAGTAAATCTGCACCAGTTCCTGCAGTTGATAATGATGCGGATACACCTGTAACATAAAATGCAAATGGCATTCTAAATTTCACTTTATCAGTCCCTGCAGTCAAAGCTGTAGTCTCATCTGAGCATGCTAAAATTATAATTTCATTGTAAGCTGTAGTTGGGATATCTCTATCTGGTACATTCAAAACCCTGGTATTTCCTGCAGTTATTGCTCCTGCATCTAATCTACATTTCTTTGTTGTATCAGAAGGATCTGCTATTGTGATATCATCATCTTTGATATTTGCAACTTCTGAACCGCCTGCATTCAGCCAGTTAGAAATCTTGTTTAGTGCTTCACCGCCAAATTTTGTTGAAGTTGAAGCGATTGCTCCTGTAATTGTATCAAAGGCCATAAAGACATTCTACCAAAATTAAATTAAGGAAGTATTAACTGGTGTTGTAGTTTGCTGAGAAATTGGCTGCCATGAAGTTATATCGGCTAAATTCACCTAGTTTGAACTGGTATAATTTACCACCTGAACGTGCATATCTTTGAGGCGGATAAGAGGCCATTCTAACCTTCCATCGAAACTTCACTCACGGCACATCTACGGATCGTACATCCGCTTGAATCTGTTGTCCTCATATTGAAGTTATCTGTTTGTCTAACACCTACATCGAACATGTAAATTGCATCGGCAACTAGTGCTGAACCCTCATTTAGTGCTAACCAGGTAGTACCTGAATCAAGTGTTATTTGTACTGATACCGCTGCAGAAACTGCTAATGTGATACGAAATTTGGCTGCTGCAAACTGTTCAGTCATTTCTGATTTTAGGTCTGTTGCGAACCATTCTACATTTTGCCCTTTTGCACCTGTAGCATCGCCTATAATTTTGACATAATTCTCGACCATATGGTGATTTACCGTTTAAAAATACAAGAAGTATTAGAACGATGCATTAGAGTTTGGTGTATCATTGAATACAAAGTGAAGTGATGTTTTCTCATTATCTGTGCCTATACGTGCATTATCATGAAATGCTGTTATCTCTGATGAGGAAAATGGCTTTCCACGATAGAACATATAGGCCAAAGAACCTATCAATTTAGTCTCATTTGTGGATAATGAGTTGTTATAGTTAGACGAATCAAATTGCGTAGTATCGTAATCCTCATCAACTACGCTTCTTTGCCTAGCACCAATTATCGCATCTAGTGAATTTGTTAATGATCCTAAGGATATTGATGTAGATCCTATACTAGTTTTATCTAAAAATAACTCTACAGTAGGAAGTTCTAACTCATTGTTGAAATCATCTGTATCAAAGTTATCTGCATGAAAGTCTTCAACTATATTATTTTGATTGATATTAACACAAACAGAATGCCAGTTTCCATCAAACATACTAGCTGATTCTTTTGATAATGTGACTGAGCTTGAACCATCACCTAACTTTACATTGATTTTCTCAGGTTCTACAGTTTGGTCAAATTGTGTAGCATCAAAATCATCTGCATAATAATCAGGGTTTGGATTACCTGAAAAGTATGTTTCAAAGCCTGGATTTGCATCTGTAGCAGAGTCCTTTTTTGAAAATATACCCATAGTACCTAATGTATTAATTTCAGATTTGAACCAAAATATCAATCCTGCATCAACATCTGTTGTAAGGTCAATCTGTGCATTGTGGCCTATTGTAATATATTGTGAACCATCAAAGACAGCCCTTCCACCATACTTTGTTGATGTTTCAGGAAATGATAATGTGCCTTCTGTTGTATGTGTTAATGGGTAAGTAGGCTGAGATGTGAAATATCTTGTAAACATCTTTTGTTCCTTTGTACGTTTTGGGCTATGTGTTGCAGATGCACCTGTTATGACAGATGTAGTTTTTTCACGAACTTCTGGTGATAAAGCAATTTTCTCTTTTAGAGCATCTTGTTCAATAGATGGATTAATCTCTTGTAATGCTTCTAAGATTTTATTGATATCACTTCTATCCTGATTTCCAACTCTTTTGATATAGTTGTTAATATCGTAGCTCAATAGTGGATCTCCTCTAAACCTAATGACACAAATGTTGCACCTAATGCTGTTTTTCTAGTTGCAATCATTTCAACATCAATTGAAATTATATTTGCTTTAATGTCAAGTCCAGTTTTTACATCTTGTATTCTGCAATATTTTGCTAAAGGTATTCTATCAGTTGGCGGCGATATTATAACATTTGAATATACTCTTCTTTCAAGACCTAGAATTTGGCCTGCTTGTAGTAAAGCTTCTCTAGCTGTAGCTTCATGTAACCCATTTCCAAAAGTCAAAACCTTTTCTCTAGTACCATACCTTCGTTTTGCTGCTGTATTTTCTAAGATAATATTTATGGCCTTATTGACATAAGTTCGAAGTGAGAAATTACCTGTTGCACTAGCCCAGGTATCACCATCAGATGATGTATAAAATGTACCAGTTCCTGTTTGATAATCAAAAGTAAAGTTATCTAATGAATCACCATTTTGATGCACTACAAGAAATAGTTTGTCTAGTGGATTGATAGAGAATTTATCAAATCCAATTTCTTTAAAAGTTGCAGTACCTGTTAAGGCCTGTAGAAATTCCTTTGCTACAGTCATTGCAATACGAATATCATTTCTATTTGGGTTTCCTGATGAATCTGCACCAATTATTTCAAATTGTGCATCTGATGGCGGCGTACCATTCTTTGCAAGCTTTAATGCAAATCTTGCGATGTTATCTACATTTGGTGTAAATGGTATTGCAATCCATGACGTATTTGATGAACGTGTAGCATTCTCTGAACCTGTTATTGAAATATCTTTTGTGTCTTTGTTTGAACCTATTCCATGTAGTATTGAATAGGCTGTTTCATAACTAGCATCAGTCCATTCAGTTAATGTATTTCTTAGAAAACCCAATTTACCTACAGTCCAGTTTTGTGAATCATAACCATCTACATTATTTGTAAATAGAAAACCAGAATCATGCTCTGTAGGATCTCTTAAAATTAAATCTCTATCAGGATCAACACCCCAGGTCATATTTCCTGCAGTAGCTAATTTTGAGATTGAAGAGGCCATAGTACCAAAGTTTTCTTGAACATTTGCAAGTTTGATATCAGTGTCTGCTACTTGACCTACACCAATATTATCAGGTGTTGTTAGACCTGTATCTGCAAGATGATCAGTATCTTCAACCAAATCTTTGACTAATTCTGATATTTTGGCTGCATTATCAGTTGTATCAACTGTAATACCATCTGCTGTTTTTGCTTGGTATCTTTTCATATTTGTAACCCTATCTTTCAAAGTTACACCCCATCCAACTGCAGTTATCATAATTTGTTGTAAGTTTGTTTTAGGCCTTCTAACAGTTGTAGTGAATATCTTACCATAAAAATATCTGTTAAGTGAACTAGATGATTTTCCAAGATATACTTGTACAGTCCATTGACGTTTAATCTTGGCCGCTTTTCTTAGACTTGTATCAGTCAAAGTATTGTTATTATCATTGATTAATAAAACACAAGTACCGTAATCTGCATTTACACCAAGATGCATAGTCATTCCTGCTAATTCAAAATCTTGTGTAGGTGATGTGTTAGTTGCAGATGTTTCGTATGTGTATTGTAATACACCACTTGTATCATGAATTAAAATTTTAGGGGCTAATGGATTTGGATCAAAGCCTGATGGTAATGCCAACTAAACAACACCTGTACTCATAGCTTCTTGTCTTTGTAAAAATGAAATTTGGTCTTTCATTGATTGTTCACCCCATTCATTACCTCTCATGTTACTATAGGCCTGTTCAGTTGTTATTCCTAAATCATCTGCATAACTAGATGCTCTACCCATTAATTCTGTTTTCTTTGCATTTGATGCATCTATAATTTTATTAATTTGTGTCATTGCAGCAAATCTTGCATTCAATGCCCAAGAATGCATTTGTCTTTCACCTACATGTCTGTATTTTGTCATATCATGTAGTTTTTGTAAGTCTTCTTGTAGTTTGACCTTTATTGGAGCAAAACCAGATCTATATTCTTCTAAAACCATATTTTGATAATGTGGAAAATTAACACCGCCTGCAGATGATATCATATTCCATTGTTGTTCTCTACCCCATGCAGCCCTTCCTAATGCTTGTGCTGCACCATGTCCTGCCAATGAACCACTACTGTGTATTCTTTCAAATTCTTGTGCATAATTTTGAATTGCTGCACCATAACCACCACCTACACCTTGAGCTAAAGCTTGTTGTGAACGTGTCATGTAATCCATATTTCCTTGACCAAATCCTGTGATTGTGGCTTGTGCAGGCAATCTACTAGGATCTTGTAACCAGGATGAACCTTTTACAGATAAACCAGTATTTAGTGAAGCTAAAGCGGCGTAATTCCATCTCTTTAGTTGTACATTTCTTGTTACCTTACCAGTGGTTTTATCAATTGAAATATTATAATTGCCTGCTTCTGCTTTTTCTAATTCTCTTACAATATTTGATACAGTAGCATCACGTACCATATCCATTTCTGCTTTTGTATGAAACCCTAACCCTGCTTTTTTTAATGAACCAACACCAAGAACATCTTGTGCAAATTCCTCTCTAAATTCAATTAATGCCGTATCAATTTTTGTTGCTATTTTATCGTTTTTTTTTAATTCTTGTTGTTCAGCAATTACAACATCAAGTAGTTGTTTTCTTAATCTTAGTTCTTCTTTAACTACTTCTAAAGCATCTTGACTTGTACCTAGATTAACTCTTAGTGCTTGTTCTTCTGCTTTTATTAATAACAATCTAGCTTCTTCAAGTTGCATACCTGAACCAACTAAACCTGTGAATTTTTGTTGTAAATCATTCATAATCAAAGCTTCTTTGTTTTGTTGTTGTAAGATACCGTGTACTTCTTTGAGCTCTGAAATTGAGAAACCTAATTGTCTTTCAACACCCATTTGACCGCTTTCATATGAACCTGGAAGATCTTTTTCCATATCCTTTATTCTTTTGATCATAGCTTGCCATGATTCTGAATATGCTGCTAATGCATCCTCTTCTGCTAACATATAATCAATGATTGATTGTTTTGCTGTGCCAACTGCAGTACCAAACGACATGACAGATGTTCCTGCTTGTTGAAATGTTGTAGATGTTTGTTCACCAGTTTGATTTAATCCATCTAATGTAGTTTTAAATGAACTAGATGTTTTATCAGCATCTGTAGATTGTTCAGTTAATTTCATTAAATTATCTGTTAAACCAAGATTAGTGCCTGCTAATTTTTCAACCTCACCTCGAAGATTTGCTGTATTTAATTCCCAAGCTAGAAACGCTGCACCTATTGCTAAGAGATATGGATGAGCTCTCATCAAAGCCCATAGTGCTGCACTTACACCTTTGATTCCTGTTGCAGTAAATATAGATGCTCTACCCCATGTAATCATTGCACCTGATTGTGCTTTGATAACTGGAATTGATGTTAACATCATCAATTTGTTTGCAACTCCTGCTTTTGTTACACCTCTGAGAGATGATTGTAAAATGAATAAAGATGATACTGCTGTATTTAGCACAGATGTGGAAAATAGAATGTAAGTATCTTGAACTAATCCTGCATTAATCTCAACATCTTTTTCTTTGATAGCTAAATCAGTTAATGCTGTTTTTAATTTTTGAGCTGTAACAATATATTTTTCAGTTCCTTGTTGACCTCTTTGTGTCATTGTATTCATTCTTTGACGTAAAGTTGCAATCTGATCTTCAATACGCATCACAGCCACTTCTGCTTTTTCTAATCTTGCTGTAGCTTTTGCCAGGTTACTAATTGATGTATATGCAGCAGCTATACCAGTTCCAAGACCTATCATTCCAGTTGCAAGCATTCTTGTATTTACTTGAAGTTGTTTAGTTTGTTGCGATGCTCCTGCAATGGAAGCCTTGTATTTTGCCATACCAGTTGCAGATTTATCTGTAGTAGTTTTTGATACAGTTCCTAAAGATGTAAGTTCACCTTTAACTTGACGTATGGTATTACTAACTTGTTTACCATCAGCAGTTAGAACTATTCTTGCATTAGGGTTTACAGACATGAATAATTTTAGTCTAAAATAACAAAAAGAAGTAATAGTCTAGAACTTTGTTACTCTAGCACGATAACTGGTATCGCCTGTTTTTGTACCAACTCTTTTTGTCCTTCGTCTTAACACACGGCCAAATGAACCCCTTTTGATGATTTTCTTACCACCTTGTTTTCTTGCCATAGAAATCTGTTTTTTGTTTCCACGAAATGCAGGATCTGTAGCTCGACCTCTATAACGTCTGGTAGCTTTTTCAAATAATTTTGGCATTATCTTACCAGTTAAATCATATACAATTCCTGGAATATCTCGTTCTAATGCTTTGAGTGCAGGCCTAACATGAGGTATTGGTTTGATTCCTTTTATCATATGACCTTTTGAAAAGAAAAGGTTTCCGCCCATCTGGAAACGTAAAGCTTGTTTCCTAACTGGTCTAATCATATGAGGTTTTGCACCTGTAAATTCTAGTATTAAAAATAACATTCTGTTTGGTGATGATATAGTAATAGAATTTTTTGTTCTGTTGTTTATTTGCCATGAACGTAAATAATTACCAGTTCGTTGAGGTGCATATTGTGATAGATATGATAGAAACCTTCTTGCTAAAACATCTAAAATTTCTGTAGTTAGACGGCCTTGATTAGCAGGCACTTCATCTAATGCCGCTTTTAATTGTCCCCATTCAAATCTAGCTTCTAGTTTCATTTTTTCTTATTCACCAAATTAGAATATGCCTTTAGTGCAATGTAAGTATCATATTTGAGAAAATCTTTGTTTAGTTTGAAACCATATAATTTACAGACTTCATATAGACTACCAATTTCATTTTTAGTTAACATGAAGGCTTCATAGAAATCTGTTAATCCTCTGTATTTTCCGAGGAACTCTGTTTCGCCGTATTCAATCGCTGTCGCAAGAGCTGCATTTCTTCCTTCATATCCATTTCCACTAAAAAACTAGCTATTTCCTTTGCAAATTTTACAAGGCTTCCTCTAGTTATTTTCTTATCTGTTGTTATTTCTTTCCAGGATGATTCATCAAAGTCAATCAAACCTGTCATGTAGATATCTTTTGCAAACTCCCATTCTTTTTTTAGTAATGATGTTGCAGATGCATCACCTTCCATCATTGATCTTGTTAGTTTATCTATTGTTTCTAATTTATCTACAAAGATATCTTGTACCTCAGAAGCTGAAAAGTCTTTTAGTTTCCATTCATATTTTTTAGAACCTTCTATGAAAACTGTCTCAAAATCATCGTCTAGGCCACGAACTCTATCTACCATACTATGCTATCGCCACGGTATCACAGACTGCAGAATAAGACTCAATGACTGCATCGCTTGAATCTTGGTCATGTGTTTCACCACTTTCTTGAATTTGGAAGTTGGTAAATGTTGCAGTTGTTCCTGATGCTATAGTATAGGATGCTGTAGTTTTTGTTAATGCTGCACCATCTGCTGAAAGAAGAGCATCTTTCTTTGCTACATCAAAGTCTACATTTACTGCTTGACTTACTGGTTTGGAATACAAAACTTTTGTACTGCCTGAATTATCTAAATATGCATAATTCCATGTTGTGTTTAATGATAACGAAAATGGATTGTATGCTACACTATCAATTGTTAATGGTGTTGTAGAACCTGAATCATGTGTCCAAGGTGAATCTGTAATTGCTGTTGCAAATACTGGTGTACCTGTTAAACCATGAGATGTAACTTCATCAGATGCATCTGCTACAAATATTGTTGCATCTAATTCTACTAGACCTCTTTTTGTAATTGAAAGTCTTGCTGAAATTGGTGAACAACCTTTGCATACACGATAATATTCTGTTGAACCTATGTTCTTTGAGAATAGGTATGTTCTTGATTCTTCACATGTTCCTGCTCCTGATGGAGCATTGAAAAACCATTTGAGTTGATCTTCATGTGTGATAGTAGTTGTAAATGATAATTCGCCTGCTTCAAAAACCTTAACATTGTCTGCTCTAGCTGATGAACCTAACTGTCTGATTTCTACACCTTCTGGTCTTTTTACAAAGTTTGTGATTCTTGGGTTTCTTCCTGCTTGAGTAAATGAAGGATCTGTACCGCCACCATTACCAAATGTTGATGCAGTTGTACCCTCTACAACATATTGTAGTTGTTTTTGAAAGTCTCTTTGAGTGTTGATATCAAACGACATAATCTAATTGATTCAATTTTATAAAAGAGAAGTATTTACCTCGTCACTTGCCAATTGCAAAGAAGTTCACCAGATGATTGAACAGTACGTGCAAATTCCTTACCTTCTATAGATTCAGGATGAATAAACTCAATTTCTTCATCTTGAAATGTTGATATTGCCGATACATTAGAATTATTTGATTTGTTAATCCTGGTACTTGCATCAGGAAAGTTATTTGCTATAATACGGTTAATCTCAATTTCATACAATCTTTGTCTTCTAGCATCTCTACTGAAAATATCAACATAAACGATAGTTGTTTTCATGTAAATTTTACGACCTAAATCAATATCATCAGTTAGTAATGTATCACCTTCATTGAAATAAACTTCATCATTTGTGGCATTAGATGGCCATACATGATTTTTTACTCTACTAGTAGAAGCTGTTGAACTAGCCTTTCCGCCTGGTGAAATAAATGTCGGTGTTTTATTTGCGGTATTTGATGCAGTCCAATTTCTAGAAATCCACGCTCTAATGGTGTCTGAAAATAATTCGAATGTTCCTGTCTCATATGAAATGTTGTAACTCATTGTCTATCATGCCACCTGATATGATCATCTAATTGGCCATTTCCATCATCAGTGATTCTCTTTTTACACTGAGGGCATATGCCAAGATCTTCGTTTTTTCTTGATAATATCTTCATCAATCACTTCTAGTGTATGATGCGTTATAGGAAGGATTTTCATCTCTTTCAGGTAATTCAATGAGAGGATCAACATAATATCTCAAATCCTCTATCAGTATAGCAGGAATGAAATATTCTGCTGCTGCAAAATGCTTTGAGATTACTGCAGGATTTGGTCTACCCCATCCATCTTCACCATACAATTGAGTTATTGCATAAACATCCCTAGGTTGTATTTCCATATAATAATCTGTAAAGGGTTCAAATGTAGGATGCATTACGCTTTTTGGTGTAACTGTACTTGTGTTAAAATGATGTAACACCCCTACTGCATGTCCCCATTCATGTTTTACAATATGGTGCATATCTGCATATTCTAATGATTTAGGCGTGATTGTGATTGTTATTTCATCACCATCTTGTACAACACCTAAGTCAATAGTGGCATTTGCTGCATTATGGTAAACATTTGAAAATACAACAATATGTGAATACTTGTGTTTTGACCAGGAGTGATTATAATAATTAAATCCTAATGCACTTTGGCCTACTATACTTTGATCATTTGTTTCTTCAAATGTAATTAAAATATCACAATTAAGATAATCATGAACACCTTTGTTTATGTGATGTTCCCATTCATAAAGAACCACAGGGATATACCAATCACCACCTGTAGCCTTGGTTAGTATTTTTTCCCATTCTTTTATTCCATTAAAAACCGCGGGAAGATGATTTGTTGTAAAGTCTTCATCGTATTCGGGTTCAAATATACAAGTTGTAGGATTATCATAATACCTAATGTTTACAGCTTCAAAATAATCTGAATAAGCATAAACAGCTTCAATAATGAACATTAAAGATAATGCAACTAAAATAAAAGCTAGAACATAGTATAAAACGAACTCTGATTCGAAGGCCAATGAAAAATTGGCTTTGTTAGAATCTTAGAGAACTGTTTATTCATTACGGTGTTTGATTTGGTCTGCTACAATGAAAGCTGCAACTGGTGCAAGTAAGATTACTGCTCCTTCAACATCTTTTACAATGTCTTTTGCAACAAGTAGTGCAGATATCAATCCGTATGAGATTATTCCTACATATCGTGTTGTCCACATATTTGAAAGCTCAGAAATCTAGGCTAAGAGAATTATATTATATTCATGTATTGTGCTAACTCAAAAACACCTACTACTCCACCTATAGCACCAATATAGTATGTAAATTTCTGGTCTTTCTTTTTTTGTCTAGCATCAACTTCTTTCATATGCTCTTCAAATAGGACTTCTTGTTTTGTAACCCTTTGGCACAAGTCCTGGATGTTAGTATCTATTTTATCAATCTTGAGAAATAAGCGGTGTTCAAATCCATCGCTCAAAATGTCTCACCGTAAATCTTAGCATCAGAATCTAATCTTTCAATATACTCATCTATTGACTTGTCTGAGTTTTTCATCCACAAATCATGTGATTCTGTATTTTGTGACCTTGCATAATAATAGGCCACAGCCCTTGCATTAGATGCAAACTTGATAGATTCTGGTACAGTAGTTAATGGTAATTCTGGTAATGTTGATAATCGTCTTCTTTTTGATGCAGTATTGAATAGACGATTATCTACCTGATCATCTGCTTTATCTGCAAAGTCAGTTAGGACAGCATCATAATCTGTATTTGTAGTTTCAAATCCAATATAGCGTTTGATATCGTCTAATGTGTAATATGCCATTGATTAATAGAATAAAAAAAAGAAAAAGAGAAGTGTTTAGTCTTATTGTGCAGATGATATTCTAACACAAGATGCTTCGTCTTTGACTGCACAAGCTACTCTATGAGTGCCTGAAACAACGACTTGCTGTACCTCGTTTCTGCGCTGTGCTTCAACGGATAGGTTTCTTGTTGCTGCTAGACCGAAAGTATCGCCTTTTGCGAAAATTATGTTTCGGTATGTATCATTTGTACTGTTATCCTGTGCGGTTACGTTTGCAGATACTACAATATCTACACCGTAAATCTTTTCCAATGCGCCAGTTGCAGTTATCGAGGATTGTGCATCTTGATAATAGTTATTCAAGTTGGTGTCCAAGAGTAATTCACTGTATGCTTTTGGATGTAAGATTGCTACAAGACTGCCAGGGCTAATATCATAACCTTGCTCTGAAAGTTTTTTCTTACTTGCAACAATTGCTTCACGTTTGAAGGTCATGCTAGCTACATCATCAGATGATATAGTGCCGCCTGTGTTTGCATTGATCCAGTTAGTAGGGGTTTCTGCATCGAATGCTGCGTGTAACAACTTTTCTTCATCAGATGCTGCTTCTAATGCCATGTGAGCATTAACGCTGTTTGTAAGTCCTGGTACATCCTCAATTTGAGAATATCCAATTCTTTGAACTGCACCTCTGATTGAAGGTGTTGCTGTAATCTTTGCTAAGGTTTGTGAGACGTTTGTTGGTTCAGTTCCCTCGGTGATTGCACCAAAGCTGAATCCTGGAAGTTTATACCAGTTTGCTTTTTCTTGACCTGCTAGTTTTACAAAGTCACAGAATTGGCGAATTGGTACTTTACTTTTGCCGCCTGGGATTATCATAATTGATTTTGAATATTGTTGAGCTGGTGTACCACTAGAAACTGTTACAGCTTCATGTTTGTATCCCCATTGCTCGTACATTTTGTCAAGATCAACTTCCCATGAAGTAGAGTTTTCTGAAATGCTGCCTGATTTGACACCTTCAAAGAACTCATGTACTGGCTTGTAGGCTTCTGTTTTTACGTCAGCTACCTTTGAGCTTGGTTCTGGTTTTACAGCTTCTTCTTTTGGTTTTACTAATCCAATTAGCTCTTCCAATTTCTCAAGCTGTTTTTGTTCAGATGATTTCAAAGTTTCCATTGCTGCTGCGGATAATTCAACAGGTTTTGCTTCTGTTGTTTCAACTGCAGGTGCTGCGGTTGGTACAGGTGCATCTTCTGATTTATCGCAACCACAGTCAGACTCTGGTTTTTGACATGAAGCAATTGCTTCCTCAGGAGTTTTGCCTGCGGCCATTGCGGCTGCAACGCATTCTTCTAAATCTTCTTTACCACTGGCTTTCAAGACTGATCTCAACAGTTGAGCTTGCTCTTCTGTCAAGGAGTTGGTCTTTGGAGTTTCCTCTGCCATCTTATCATTTTGTGAAATTTCTTCAATTTGAGAAGTATTTCCGTTAGAAGAACTATTCTCACGCACTAACATTTCTAATTTGATTTCAGTATTAGGATCTCCTGGCGGAGTATCTTTTGTTAATAGTGCAATTTCAGTAAATGTTACACCTTTTTGCAAACATGCTTTTTCATCACAATCTTCTGAATCTACAGGTATTTGTTCAATTGATAGTTTATTGATATCACCACTTTCAATCATTTTTTGTATCTGAGGATCTGCAATTCTAATTTGGCCTCTTACTGCATTTTCAATAAAATCCATTGCCAAGGTCTGATTTTCAGGATATGACAATCTCTTTGATTGTTCATGATTGATGTTTATTGTTCTAAATGATAATCCTCTAGCTGCTTTTTCTAATTCCTCTTTTGTATACTTGTTACCGTTTCTAGTAGTTCCTACTGTTAATGCTGTAACTTCATAAATCTTTGATCCAGGATAATCAGGATCTGTAACAGTCTCTACCCTAATATCCATGAAAGAAAGTCACGTTATTAGTAATCAAGAACTATAATCTTGGATCTAGCGGTGTGTCTACACTTTTTGGTTCATGAGGAATCTTCCATCCTTGTGATGTAGATAGTATTTCTTTGGCCTGCTCAGGACTAACAATTCCTAATTGAATTGCATCTCTTAGGCCTGTAGGGAACTCTAGTTCCATCTTATCAGATGCACCCCATTTGAACTCTACCTCTTTTGTACCTGTGATGTGTGGTACAATTGTACCGTTCATCCATCTACGAATCTTTTCCATTATACCTAAAACTCTATCATCATCTTGTGAAATTGCAGTAGCTGCATCAGCCATTGCACTAGGTCTAGTAATCAAACGTGATGAGGATGATTGTAAACCAGATTCAACTTCTTGATTTAGCTGTTCTACAAATCCTTCAAATCTAGCTCTAGGATCAACTGTCTCTGATTGTAATTCTATATTCTGATTTAGTATTGTTCTATCGCCTGCTTTCATTGATGATAGTAATGGAGCAATATCATCTCTGATAACGTCTTTTTGAACACCATCAACTGTATAGATAACTCTAGGGCTTGCATACTTGTGAATGATTTTACCCATATCAGCTTCCATCTGTCTATACACCTCAATGATAGGATCTGCTGTCTTTCCATCCAAATCAGTAAATGGTGTAAACAAAGAATGGTACATTGATAGTCCCCAGGCCTGTCTATCTGATTCTATAAAGTGATTAAACATGAAATCTTTAGCATCTAATAGAACTTGCTCACCACCTAGGTTTTGAACGAAAGATTCAACCTCTGCAGTCTCAGGATTTCTAATTAAACCATCAATTGATGATAATTGTACAGGCTGCCAATCAGATAAACCAATAATATGATTACCAGTGATGATCCAATTACGAACCAGGTTTTCTAATATACGTGAAAGATTGAATTGTTCTTCCCATTCTTCCATTAGTTTGATATCCTTCTTTTTTCCTTCATAAAACCAGTCTCTACTGATAACTTGTGCTACTACAGTGTCTGTAGTGTTTTGTATTTTACCAATTGTCTTGTAATACTCATAACATTTTGCAAATTCAGGGCTTGGTCTAACAATATTATCAAAAGCATCGCTTGAAACACCTGATGAAGACCTTGGAGCAGCCTCTATTTTGACACCGCCAAAATCTACTTCATTTTTAGATGAAAATATACCCATTCTACTCATTTTTGATTAAAAAAAATAGAAAAAGAGAACTTATTCTGGACTTTCGTGTACGATCACTCTTTCAGCTCTAGTAGATGTTATTTCACCTGATTTCTCTAATGAAACCTCTATTTTGGCAAATCCATCATCTGAAATTGCCTTTGTGCTTGTATAAGCAAATTTACCCACACCTTGATCTTGTGTTGTCCAAGTTCCTGTTATGTCGTCAACGATTTGACCACCAGTATTGTTCAAAGTCTTGACAATTGGTGTATATCCAGTTGCATCATATACTGAATTTGTCTCATCGTAGATACGAAATGTAACGTCTCGACCATAATCGTTTGTTGCAAACTCTATTTGGTCTAAAACTAATTTTAACATACAGTGATTTGTAGATAGTGAATATGAGAATTAAGATCGCATTCTTGAATATATCAACATTCCAATGTTGATCATTGGGAACACCTCTACTAAATCAATTCCAAACAAAAAGAAATCTAAAACAGGATTTGCGCCCCAAACCATACCTGTAGCTAGTATACTATCTGCAGCCCACACCATATGCGGTATCTGAATGTAAAGTATAACTGCTGTAACTGCTAAAGATTCAGTTGTATGTCGTTCGTACCATGCCCAAAACTTATTCCACATGACATTTGCACCTACATTCAAAAGTGAACTGTTTGTCTCTTTGTAGATGAATAGGAATCCATTCATGATTACCGTCTTTAGTCGATAAACAAATTCCACAGTATGCGGCTTTCATTTTAATCAACATCAATGTGACAGTAACAGTGACATTCTTCATCTGATGAAGGTTTACTAGAATGACCGCAATGTGTACATGCCATTATATTAATTCCTCATCTTGTTTTTGTTGAACTTGGTTAAACCATAAAATGTAGCCTTTCATTTTCTCTTGTTCAATCTTTTCCTTTAGTAATAATAGAACAATTTCAATTTCTGTAAAAGATAGGTTCTTTTCATTTAAGGCCTCTACAAAAACTTCATCCATTTTTTCAAATACATATTCAATCTTTTCTGGTAGCTTCTCAGGCGTGTCCATAATTAATTACCACGCTGTACCTTTATCAGAACAGTCTAATTGCCAACCACAGTTTTTACAGATTAAATGACATGAAGTCATATTTTCATACTCTTCACCGCATCTATCGCAGATTCTGTCTTTGTTAGTTTGATTCAAAACAACACTCTTCTGAATTTTGACAGTCTTCACAGGCTGCACCTTTACAACAAATTCCATTGGAGCATACATTACATTCGTTCATTAGAAACTTCCTTCCAGTGCAAAAGCACCTACATCAATATGTCTGAAATAATTAGTGGCCATCATGAAAGCATCACCCATATCAAAGGATAGTTTAGTTTTATCGGGATGTCCTTTTTCATTGAATTGTACCGACTTTAATTGTGTCACTAAATCGTTAAACGAACTATGAATGCGTATTTTTCGCTCCTTTATTGCCTGGATAGATCCAATCGTCATTTCTGATAACTCCTTACTAAACACTACAGGCTTTGCGTTTATTCCTGCATCTTGTAAATCCCTAACTATACCAGGATGTGCAGAATCCACTAGTACAGTATTATCATAATCTTTAGCTAAAATCTTTGCTCTCTCTAGCATTGCAGAAGGTGATGCATTTTGAATCTCTGAGGCTTCTTTAACATATGAGATTCCATTGATTTGCTCCATTCCTATGAACGCAAACATCGATGAACTAAATGCAGGATCTAAGGCTAGAATCTTCTTTCCACCGTTTAATTCTAAAGCATAGTCTTCAATTGAATCATCTATTGCTTCAATGTTAAACATGTTACCTACACCTATACCATATCGCAAATTGTATTCTCTTTCAAAAGAAGGTGAGTGTTTTGCAAACTCTATTTCCTTTCGATCATAGATACCATCTAACCCTACTGTATACGGAAGTTTGATTTTATGATAGATTGAATTCTCTTCCCGCTCAATCAATTCCATTAGGCCATTCGGAAGATTTGGAGTACTCACTAAAACGATGTATGGATTTGATTTTGCAATATATCTTTCTGCAATACTTCGAGCTTCGTGTTGTTGAGACCTAGGAAAAAAGTCAGCTTCGTCAATAAGAACAAAAGCTGGTGAAGGTAGACCTCTCGCCGAATCCAAATGGTGAGATGGAAAAGCTTCAATTTTACAGCCGTTCAAATCTAGAATTGTATTTTTGGTATCAAACTCCATATCGAACAATCTCTTTATGCGCTCAATGATAGATATGGCCAACTCTAATCTAGCACCTGTAATTATTACAACTTGTTGATTACGCCACTCGTTAGACTCTAATGCTTTCCAAGCTATATACCTCAGCATGAACTCTGTAATTCCAAGTCCAGTTGCTTTTTTAATCCACAATAATTTGTGTGAGTTTAATGTATCTAGTATGTTAGTCTCATATGGATAGATAGGATGTTCAACACCTTTTTTCATTGGAAGGCCAATCTTATGATTAAAGCAGCATCCAGGTTTTGCAACTTTCTCACCACACCAAAAAGCAATACCAGTGAAGCCTGTAAAACGGCTACTCTGAGAGCTTGTTTGATTTCTGTAAACTGCCTGCCTTTTTCTCATTTTGCATCAAGAATTGTGTTGCTTCGTTATAGTCAGAAATGATGTATTGTATCTCAGCTAGATCCTTCAAAATACGGTGTGCTAGTTCAGGCTTTGTTTCTTTTGCCATTTGATAGTTATCATACATCTCTTCTTGAACATATTCCAAAAGTTTAATCTGCTCCATGTGATGAGCATCAAAGGTCTTTGCCTTTTCAAATAGAAATTCGCGTGCTTTTTCTTTTAGTTGCTTTTTCTTCAAGTACCAGGTAGAAGCTGCCATATCGATACCTTTTGAATCTAAATATTCTAATGCATTCTTTTCACTCATGAAAAATGTATTTGCAATATGAGTTTCTTCTTTGTTTAAAACCAATACTACAGAGCTCCATACCGTTTGGCTTTCATCGCTTCTGTAGGTGTTGTGTCCTGCGGAAGCTTCCCAAAGTTACCACTGTTATCACACTTATCTAATTTATTCAAGTCATATGAGAGAAGTAATTGTATCAATTGGTGACATGTATTTAGTTGAGTTTGTACACCTTCTAAACGATGTTCATGCTCTTGAACCATCTCAATGCATTTCTCAGTAGTTTGAACCATGTCATACAACAAACGTTTTGAGATAGTTATCTCATGATCTTCCATTGTTGTACGATACATTTTATCTAATTAGACAACTAATTCTATTCCTTCTAGATTACGAAATCGTAACTTACGACTCTTCTTATCACGCCATGCAATTATTGTAATACCTTGCCAATTCCATTCGTTTTCTTTTAGTGTCTGCATCTCTTTAGGCGGTACATAGCCGTTTAATTTGGCCTGTATAAGAAGTGAATAATTATACCATCCAAAATCGACAAAAGGCTGAATGGCTAAAATGTCGTACATTCCTTTTGAACCATAAGCTCTCATACAGAAAAATCCCCTATCTTTAAGATACTTCATTACGCGGTACTCAAAGTTACGACCTTTGACATAGTTAGTTTGCTTTTTCATAATCTTTACAAACCATAACCCATTCTTCTATCAACTGTATTATTTTATCCTGGACTCCAATCTTTTCAGGTTTACAAGTTTGTGCTAATTCTGCAATTAACCTTTCATGGATTTCAATTTCAATCTTCAATGAAAACCCATTTTCCTTTTCTTTTCTTATCGTCTAAGGTTTGGTTTAGAAACACCAAAGAGTTTGCTATTGAATACATTATTCTAGTACGTTCAGCACCTGTTGCAGTTGATAATTTACTATTTAGATCTTCTACATATTTCTTCAATTCTTCTTTTGGTATCTTTACAGGTTCATCCCTTTTCAAAAGGCCAAACAAATCATTAAACCATTCAGGCAAGTTCTGCACCCCATAATGTCATTTTGATTAACTGATGTTCTTGGGCTATATCGATTTCATCATCTAGTATATCGGTCAAACATTTGTGTAAAACCTCATGCTCTATTGTGCTAAATATCGATTCTAAGCATTCGTGAGGTCTCAGATATACGGCGATTCTGTTAGTATTTTCGAAATATTCACCATAGTCATTTTCATCACTTTGTAGTCTAAAATCAATCGAAGCAGGGTTTTCCATGCTCATACTAGCACACGCGAAATATTATTGAACTTTTCAATCTTCATTAGGGCTTTGTATGTCATATCGACATCGGCACGACAATGATCCATGATGTATTTCATCGAGGTAGCCCACTTTGGATTTGAGCTAAAGTAAATTCTACGCCAATGCTCATAATCTACAAAGGTCTTCTTATCTGGTGTATTTGTGTAAATTGCTAAATTCTTCAAAGTGTTTCGAGGGGCTTTCATACTGGTCTTCATCATACGCCAGGTATCACCTTGGTAAATTCTCGAATAATCAGGTATCAGGTCAGGCCTATTTACTAACAAACATCTTGTTCTAAAGTACGGCGTATCGAATTTTGTAGAGTAGTGTCCAACTACTTGATTGCAGTTAGAAATACATCGAGATAGATTTTCTAATAATCTTAAATCAAAATTAAAGTTATCATTGCTTACGGCTTTTTTAATATCTTGCTTTGTAATGGCATCTTCAAATTTTTCTATTTTTCCAGTTAGTATATCTCGAATTATGAAACAGTAACCGATTATGAAATTTTGTGATGGATTGAAATCGGAACTTTCAATATCATAAATGCCTTGATATCTTATACCTATCGTAAGATAGCGATATTGAATCTCGCTTAGATCCTGTACGTTGAAAAGGGTATCGACTTCGAAATTGTGCAGTTTCTTATGTTCATCGAAACGCTTCTGTATTTCGTGTTTGTCTAAGTTACGCATCTTTGTTTAACTCGACTTTAGTTGGAAATTTAACAACTAATCCCTTGTTAAGTCGTATAATGTTTTTGTCAAACCAATCTCTCATGTTCCAATCACATCGAGGGCATTTCTCTAGTCTTTCGATGTACGATTTTAATTTCGGATCTCGGTCTATGGCCTTTGCCCATTTGGCCGTTTGGTGTACGTTATTGGCCACCTTATGTAACGAGAAATGGAACATGTCCATCTTCATTATTACCTTGTTGAACATCGTTAATTTTTCGCGATAGTCTGTCAAT
>Ga0209992_10001708_pt1 | contig 22070 bp, 18 predicted proteins | sample 2SBtaG_2_FD_182564 | JGI IMG/M metagenome (GOLD analysis project Ga0209992, IMG submission 182564) | Deep subsurface microbial communities from Kolumbo volcano to uncover new lineages of life (NeLLi) - 2SBTROV12_ACTIVE470 metaG (SPAdes)... | ecosystem: Environmental > Aquatic > Marine >... | reverse complement strand
GAAGACTGGCCGCCGACCGATATGACTCGCTGCTGGGATCCGTGTCAGATATCACATTGCCCTCTCGAGACCCGAGGGCGTCCCATGTGTTCCACCAGTACACGCTTCGAGTGGATGGGTACAATGTGGACCGCAGGGATGCGCTACAACGTCATCTGAAAGAAGCAGGCGTACCGTCGTTCGTTTACTACCCCGTCCCCCTTCACCTGCTTCCGATATACAGGGACAATCCTGACTCGTGCAAGACGGGAGAAATGACTGAAACGCTACGTGCTGCGAATGAGGTTCTTTCGCTTCCCATGCATACAGAATTGAAAGAGGAAGAACAGGAGTTCATCGCAGAGTCAATCAAGGCGTTTTTTGAAGCGTGAATCTGACGAATTGCAATGCGTGTGAGTCGCACCAACAGACCTAGTGGGATGAGGTCATCTTCAGCATTTCTTCCAGAGTAGTCGCTCCCATTTTGACCAATTCTTTGGCAGAATCTCCAAGTGTCAACATTCCTTCAGAGACCGCCTGGTCACGGATTTGATCTTCATCGATGGCTTCACCCGATTCCGCGATCATCGTCCGAATATCGTGCGAGAAATACAACGTTTCACAGACAGCACGCCGTCCTTTGTATCCGTTTCCACCACATTTGGGGCACATCGATCCCAGGTTTGCTCTGTAAACGGTGGCTTCTGCAATTTCCTTCTCCGTCCAACCCAGAGATTTCATCATCGTCTGATCTGGATTTTCATCGATTTCCTTGCACTCGGGGCAGACTTCACGAATCAGGCGCTGTGCAACGACCAGGTTGATGGCGTACGCGATCAGGAATGGTTCTACACCCATTTTGTACAGACGACTCACGGCTGCCGGAGCATCATTCGTATGAAGCGTCGAAAAGGTCAGGTGACCCGTGTTGGCCAGCTTAATAGCGAGTTCGGCGGTGTACTTGTCTCGCATCTCCCCAACCATGACGATATCGGGGTCATGACGCAAGATGGCACGAAGAGCGCCTTCGAGATCCAGCTTGTTGCTGAGCTTGATCTGCCTTACGCCTTTAATGATATACTCAACAGGATCCTCAACCGTCAGTACGTTTACTTCTGGCGTCACAACCTGATATAGGGCAGCGACGAGCGTGGTACTCTTACCAGAACCGGTAGGACCTGTCAGGATAACCATCCCGTGAGGCTGCCGGATTGCCATGTTGAATCGTTGCATGGCCACATCAAGCATTCCCAGCTTGGTGATATCGGTGAGCACCTTCCTGTCATCAAGAATACGAATCACAATACTCTCTGCACGCAGTTCCTGGTTCGCGGAAGCGATCGGCAAAATCGAAACACGAAAACGAATCAGTGCACCGTCAATCTCGCGCTGGATAAAGCCATCCTGAGCGGCATCGCGCTCGAAACGGTCAACGTTGGTTGAATTGTCCTTTACAACTGCGAGAAATGCTTCGGGATGAACTTTGTCTTCGGTATGCCACTTTTTCAGACGCCCGTCAACCCTGAAATGGATTTCAACCTGTCGGTTGGGATTCGGGAAAAGGTGAACATCAGATACGCCCTGGCGCACAGCCTCAACAAGTGAAGCTTCAAACAGGTTGATCAGTTTGGATCGACTGATCTCGGCTTCAAGCGCATCCTCATCGATGATGTCGTCGCCTTCGTCGTAGGACATGCCGAGATCGAACGCATCAGTTTCGTCTGATATGCGCTCCAGATACTCATTCTTCCTCGGAAAGAGCTCGTCGTACAGCTTCAGAATTTCTGTTTCTGAAGAGTATCTCAATTCAAATCGACCCAATTCAAGTTCGTGGACCAATCGATTGATCTCAGGACGGGTTGGATCCGGGGTCACAAATACGATGCGACCCGTTCCGGTTTCGTAGTCAATCGAGTGCTCGAACGGTACGAGAAGCATTTCCAACATTTCGTCGTGGTGCTTCTGGCCCAGAGTTTCCATTGTCAGGCGAACGAAATCATGATCAGGTCGGCCGGGGCTCAGTTTTTCCTGCTTGAAGGCATAGACCTTTGCAGCCGTTTCGTACACGCGTTCGCGGGACATACCCGGAAGATCTGCCACGATTCGCCACAAGGCGAGCGTGCCTCCCTGTTCTTCCCATTCGGCTGTCGCCTCGGCAAGTTTGGCGTCGTCAACAACGTTGTCAGCAATCAGCTGCTTGACCACGCGGTCCATGGCCGATTTCTTTTCTCGTCCTGCTTTATTCTTTCGAACACGTCCTTTGGCAGGCGTCTCTTCTGACCGTTCAGTTGCCGCTTTTTTCGAATCCTCTTCAGAAGCGTTGTCTACAACCTCGTAGTTCGAAAGCTGCTCGGACTCGGCTTCAGGTTCTGCGTCAATGACCTGTCCATCCTCATCTATCTCCACGCCAAATTCCGGCAACCAGGAGAAGATCTCGGCCAGCGATCCGGGAATCGATTCTGCGTCAGAATAGCGACAGGTCGTCGGAATCGGACTGGATAGCAGAGCAGCCTGAGCATTTCCGTCGAGTGGATCTGTACTGAGAACCACCAATTCGTGGCGACCGGTTTCAATGTTCAGATCAAGCTCAGTCGGGAGAAGTCCTGCAGTCACGAAACGTGCAAGGTCAGGCCCGGCTACAAAATCGAGAACTTCAGCGACAAATTCTTTCGTAGGAGCGGATTCCAGATATGGCTGTGAATCGTACCCGTGATCATTGGCGACCGCTTCGTGTATTTCCTTCGTATCGAGCTCAGGATGGTCAGCCAGAACTCTCCAGAGATCTTTTCCTTCCTTTCGTTCTTTGATGGCATCAAATACCTGGGACATCGATACCAGTTCGCTCTGCAGCAAAAAGAGAACGATTTCGTCTCGGACAACGCCTGAAACAGGCGAAACTCGCTCTTCCTCAGCTTCCTCATTTTCGTTTGAGATCTCGGGAAGCGATTCTTCAGTCTCACTATCGTAGGACAGGAACGAATCATCGGCATCAAAGCCGGTTTCTTCCTCGAAACCGCCGAATCCATCGTCTACCGGCTCGTCATACGAATCGTATGAGTCAAAAGTGGATTCTTCAGTAGGAGCGTCAGAAGCATAATCGTCCGAGGGCATTTCGAACGAATCATAGGTAGAATCTTCAAGCAGGGCATCAATTGAAGATTCTTGCACGGGAGCGTCGTATTCCTGGGTCGGCTCGTCTGCGTCAGTATCAAATGACACTGGAGACATATCGTCTGGTCCGACACTGTATTCTTGGTTAGAATCTTGGTCCGTTTCTGAGTCAAATACTTCGACGGTGGATTCTTCGGCGCTCGCTTCGCCGGTCAGATCGCCTGAATTCTCTTCGAGGGTTTCGTTCGCTGATTCATCTTCGAGCGTTTCAGCGATTTCATTTGTTGAGACTGGTTCAGAAGGCTCTTCAACTGAGCCCTCCATGATTTCCTCGATCGCGTCTTCAGCCAGAACTTCATTGATCTCATCAACAGGAGCTTCGGACGATTCGTCAATCAGTTCTTGGGCCGGCGCACCTGCGACTTCCTCTACTGGAGCCTCAGCGACCTCGTCGATCGCTTCTTCAATGGGCTCTTGCGCCGGTGCGTCAACGGATTCGCCTACAGGCTCTTCCACCGGTGCGTCAACGGATTCGCCTACAGGCTCTTCCACGAGTGAGGCATCAAAATCATCTAATGATTCGACACCTTCCGTTTCACCAGAGTGGTCCGTTGTGCCATAAACATCTTCGAGAGAGACAATTTCGTTCTCAATCGGCTGATTTCGCGAAGGTCGTCTCTCACGAATCTGAGGAGCTGGTTCATCCAGAGTGGAAAGGGCATCCATCATCTCTCCGAGAGACAACGTACTCAGTTCGCCTATCACTTCATCCACAATCTTCTTCTCGCGAAGAGCGGACAAAGAAGCCTTAGGGCCGCGATCTTTCGTTCGCTTCCCTTTCTTAGACTTCGATATGTCAAATCTGCGTTTTGCCATTTTTAACTTTCAGGCGCTGCCCTCCTACATGAAATCGGCTGCTGATGGAGAAACCAAAGCCAGTTCGGATGACAATATTGTCAGTCCCATAATGGCCAGCGTGATAATCAGAGCGACAACCGTTTGAATCATTTCCACAACGGAGCGGAGCTTAAGCGAGGTTTCGCTCTCGTAATAGTCAGCCATCTGCCGCGCACTGGAGCGCACATTCCCAGTTTCAGACCCACTTCTGAAACGAGCCAGCGTCATTGACGTGAATACACCTGACGCTTCCATCGATTTAACCAGGTCAGCACCCTGTGCGACCATCATCGGAATCGTAACGGTCTTGACCCGATGCTCGATATAGCGGTTTCCGCTTGCTTCTGCGGCGATTTTGATAACGGAGATATTGTCTCCACTACCTGAATAGAGCACGGCGAATACTCGACAGAAAATTTCGAGATTCAGTTTATGCAGTAGAGCTCCAATAACCGGGATCCGAATCATGAATCGGTGAGTCAGGAACGTTCCTCTGTTTGATTTGAGGAACATATAGATAGCTCCAAATAGCAGAAATGAGACCAGGAACACATATCCGTAGTTCGAGTCCATCCACTTCGAGAAATCCAATGTGGACTGCGTGAGCGGAGGAAGCTTGATGTCGAAGTTTTCAAACAGACCAGCCGTCTGCGGAAAGATGTACCAGATGTAAAAGACGAAAGCAGCCATCAGGATCAACAGCGTAATGGCTGGCGTGATCATGGCACTCTTCACACTTTTCCGGAATTCGTTCTGGCGCTCCATGAAACGCGCAGTGGCTTCATAGATCTCGGACATGTTACCTGTCTGGGAGGCGATTCCAAGCATATAGGCGGTAAACTTACCCAACATATGCTGCTGCTTCATGAAAGCCTGCTGGGCTTCCATTCCACCCTTCAGGTCGGCGTTCAGGTCCCTGATCACCTGCTTCAAGCTTCTCGATGAAACGTCATTCACAAGCAGGTTCAGTACTTCATCGAAGGGAAGTTTTTCTTTCAAGAGGTTCGCTGAAAGGCGAACAAACATGATCAAATCTGTTGAAGGCGGTTTTTTCTGATAGTCCAGAACTTTCTTCTGAATCTTGACTACTTCAAGACCCATTTTCGAAAGCGCGGTCCGGAGCTCTGCTTCTGAGAATGCCTTCTGCTCACCCTCAATGGTCTTGCCATTGATATGCTTGACCTTATAGGTGAAGGTCGCACGGACTTCAATGCTCTGAGTCTTGAATGCATGGCGAGTCGCAAGAGATTCCACTCTTGTCTTGGCAGCCTTCTGGCTCGGCGCAAAGACGGAACCCTGAACGGGTTGCCCGGCCTTACTGATACCATTGAATCTGAACTCTTTAATTGCCATGATTGATATTCCTTATTCGACGGTGATTTCTCCCGAGAAACTGACGATGGTCGAATCAACCGAGTACCCTTCGACATATGTTCTGGCACCCAATTCGGTAAACCTGGTACTCATGCCACTCACGACGAGACTTGATCCTGATGCGCTGGTGATCTCGTAGATCGCATGGTAGGTCGTCGGCTCCAGGTTCAAGCGGTTCAGGCCATTTGTCGCAAGACCTGCGTACGAGGCATTTCCCCCATTGAACGGATCTGTCTTCGTTTTCCATAGAGCCGCTGCTGAAGCAATCTTCAGATTCCGTTCTACGATCTGCTCCATCTCGGATTGTCGCATTTTCTCCTGAAACGCGACGATCCCCGAAACCACGGCTGTGGCTGCGACGATGATGCCGAAAACAAGTAATAGTAGTTGCTGCTGTCCCATCGCGTCCGATGGCTGATTAATGGAAATCCCTTTTGCGCATACCGGGATACAAATGGTATCGGCGAGCAGGGTGACTTCTTAATGAATCAATTGGTACAAAACGACATACGCCCTCCGAGCGGTGAAACCGCTGGAGGGCGTATGAATACGGAAGCGGGGGCCGGCGCTCGGCGATTCAAGATCGCCTAACCGGCCCCCGCTCTGAAACTCTACCTTCTGTGACAAGTCACGTTAGGTTAGCGTATTCGCTAGACTTAGTTGATAGTCGTTGCGATGTCTGCTGGAGTAGTTCCGTCGATCACGACGACAACCGTATTGAGTGCTGTGCCACCGGCATCAAAACTCGTAGCTGTAACCGTTAGATCTGTACCTGATGCCGCGAGATCATAGACTGCGTTCAGGTTTTCGTACTGATCGGCTTCTGCAGCGGTACCTGGGTGTAGACCCTGGTCGCCAACTGCGTATCCCATCTGACCAAAGTCAAGACCGGTCCAGTTTGTTGCTGAAGCACCACCACCAAAAGCGGAAGGTTTCAGTTTCCAAGCCTGTGCGTCTGATGCGATTCGGATTGAATCGTTAACCATCTGATCGGCATTAGCCTGTTTCTGGTTTTCTGAGAATGCCTGGATACCAACTACGACGGCGAGGCCGACGATTACGATACCGAGTACGAGGAGAAGAAGTTGCTGCTGACCCATTGGTGAACCTCCTTGTTCATTTGTGTAAAGTCACAGATTTTGGTAGAACGCACTTCGTTTCGGAGAATTCGTTCTGGATGCGGTATCGACAGGTAGCCCCCTCCCTTAAAACATTTATATGTGAAGATAGTGTGAAGTCGTACTTCAAAAAGAGAGCTCAGAGCACAAATAATCGCAACTACGGTTTTGCGGACGCGTATGAGGAGCCAGACCTTTCAATAATTAAAATGCATGCATCAGGGTGAAACCGATGGTTGATAAAGAAAAAGTTCGCACCTCCTTTGAAGAAGTAAAGGTCAAAGGCAACCAGTTGGTTGATAAGGTCAAAGAAATCATTGAAGAAGGAAACGCTCGCAAGGTGAGTATTCGCAAGGATGGCAGGACATTGATTGAAGTGCCACTTTCAGTAGGAGTTGGCGGAGCCGCTGCTGCTGTACTGTTTGCTGCACCACTTGCGGCCATCAGCGCGATTGCAGCACTCGTAACCGATGTAGACATCGTTGTAGAGAGAGAAGAAGAAGGTGTCACCGAGGTTGAAGTAGAAGAAGTATCAACCGAAGAAGAATGATCCTATCTTCGGGGGGACTTTTTACACACCCAACCTTCCCCTGCCCTCTTCATGTCCGATGAATTTCCTCCACGCAAGGTGAATGGCCATTCGGCCGTTGCTCCGGTAACGTTTAATGATGTCCTGTCCGCGGCAGATCTTTTGTCGGGGAAGGCCAACAAAACGCCGGTCATTACGAGTCGTACGCTCGACAAGCTGACTTCGGCGACTGTATTCGTCAAGTGCGAGAATTTCCAGCGGACCGGAGCTTTCAAGTTTCGCGGAGCTTATAACGCGCTCAGCCGAATGCAGGAAAGCGACAAGGAGAAAGGCGTACTTACCTTCTCTTCTGGAAACCATGCACAGGCGATTGCACTGGCAGGTCAGATGCTGGGAATCAGCACGACCATCGTCATGCCGGATGATGCCCCTGAAATCAAAAAAAGGGCGACTGCCGGATACGGAGGCTCTATCGTCGAATACAACAAGCATGAAACGTCTCGCGAAACGCTGGCCGCTGACATAGCAGCTGAGACAGGAATGACCATCATCCCTCCATACGACCACAAACATGTTGTTGCCGGTCAGGGTACGGTTGGGTTGGAATTTCTGCAGGCAGCTCACGATCTCGAATACCTGTTCGTCTGTTGTGGCGGAGGGGGCCTGCTGTCCGGCTGTGCCATTTCGGCGAAAAGACTGCAGCCCAAATGTCAGGTGATCGGGGTTGAGCCCGAAGCCGCCGACGATGCTACCCGTTCTTTTTATTCAGGCAGCCTGCAAACAGTACACAATCCAGAAACCATCGCAGACGGAGCCCGCACCCCTTATCTGGGAACGATCACGTTTCCTCTCGTTCTACAAAACGTGGATAAAATGATAACTGTCCCGGATGACGAGCTGGTTCAGGCTATGCGGTTTTTCTGGGAAAGAACAAAACTCGTCGTCGAGCCGACCGGGGCACTTGCGCTTGCTGGATTGCTTTCGGGACAAGTTGATGTAACAGGATCCCGCGTTGGCATCATCATCAGTGGTGGAAATGTTGACCTTATAAGTGTGCTGCAACTGTTCCGGGAATATCAAGGCGCCCAGGCGAAGACGTGACAAGCGAAAGAGTGGCATCCCTGAAGGACTATCTGGATCCCATTGCTCAGCGATTTGAATCCATTGAATTCATTCAGGACGATCCGATATCCATTCCTCATGCATTTTCAGAGGCCGATGACCAGGAAATTATCGGCCTGTTCGCAGCCCTGCTGGCTTGGGGCCGGCGCGACGTGATGTTGCGCAAGCTCGGAGAACTTTGCGAACGAATGTCCTTCAAGCCTGCCGCCTTTGTCCATGAGTACCGTAGCTCGAGGGATTCGGAGAAATTGACGGGTTTTGTACACCGAACGTTCAATGCTGCTGATCTGGATGGGATTCTGGTTTCATTGAATCACATGCTGGAAGGAAAATCTCTTCAGAAGGCGTTTTCACATGGCATTGACGCCAGCGAACCCGTCCGATCGGGCATTCAATCCTTCTCTGATCGTCTGCTTGACGGAGTACCGGGTCGGCCACAACGCATCAAACAACATATTGCCCGTCCTTCCACAGGTAGCGCCTGCAAGCGACTGAATATGTATTTGAGGTGGATGGTTCGATCGGGGCCTGTCGATCTCGGGATATGGTCAATTCTACATCCAAATCAGCTTTTTCTGCCACTCGACGTTCATTCCGGAACGCAAGCGCGGGCAGTTGGGCTGCTGGAGCGAAAGTCCAACGACTGGAAATCCGTGGATCAACTCACAGAAAGCTGCAGGAAATTAGACCCTCAGGACCCGTGCAAGTATGATTTTGCGCTGTTTGGATCCGGTTCTGCCGGAGAATCTCTCGAGAGACCCTGAATCAGGGATTTCTGTCAGCGACGTGCTCTCCAACTGCGTGGTACGCTCTCTGGTGATAGACAACAGGACGCGCAGGATCTCCTTCATCAATTCCTTCAATACAGGCCAGAATGATGGAATGGTCTCCCCCTTCGTAGACGTGGGTACGGCGACAATCGAATCTAACCAGGTAATTTTTGAGGGTAGGGATGTCGTGAGGGCCGATTTCGGTCATTTCAGGATCCAGATTCTCCCTCGTTGAAAGTAGGGGATCAGCAAATCTGTCAGACACGTCTGCCTGATCGTCCTTCAGAACGTGAATCAGATATCGATCCGTCGCGATAGCCTCATCGTGAACAGATGACTCTTTGCTGATGTTGAAGCAAATCAGAGGAGGATCCAGCGACAGACTCACGAACGATCCGATCGTGACGCCGCAAGGAGCTTCGTCTGCATCAAACGTGGCAACAGTTACGACTGTAGGCACGTGGCGCATACCTCGTCGAAACGTCTCTGCATCGACTGGATTCATGGCAGTCTCGATTACAATGATTTGTCTGGGTTCAGGCTATGAAAAAACGTCCTTGACACGCGAGAAAAAGCCGCGTTTATCGCCAAGTGATTCCGGGTCGGGTTGAAACGAATCTGCATTACGCAGCTTCTCCATTTGCTCCCTCTCCTGCTCGTTCATTTCGGTGGGTGTCCAGATATGGACACGGACCATCTGGTCACCGACTCGACTCGATTCTATGTCGGGAAGTCCCCGCTCGCGCATCCTGAGTATTCTGCCCGATTGAATGCCTGCGTCAACTTGTAGACGCGCACGCCCTTTCAGTGTGGGTACCTCTACTTCCGTGCCTAGGGCGGCATCCGGGAATGACACATACAACTCGTGGTAGATATCGAGTCCCTCGCGTGTGAAATGCTCGTGGCGTTTTTCCTCGATCTCGACTCTGAGATCCCCCGAACTTCCACCACGCTGACCGGCGTTTCCAGCTCCCCTCAGCGTCAGATAGTGACCTTCCAATACTCCCGGAGGAACGGTGATGTTGATCGTCTCCTCGCCTTTGGTGCGTCCTTCACCCGAACACGTTTCGCAGGGTTCTTTGATGATTCGTCCTTCTCCGCGACACGTCGGGCACGGCTGAACATTGACAAACTGACCAAAAACAGAGCGAGATACCTGTCTGACTTCGCCCACACCCTGACAGGTAGTGCAGGATTCAAATCCGGTATCAGGGTTTTCGACCCCTTTCCCCTCGCACGTTTCACACGAGATATACTTGCGGACTTTGATCTTTTTTTCGGTTCCTTCGGCGATGTCTTCTAGAGACAACGGCAGTTTGATCCTCAGATCATTGCCTGGTCGGCCCTGACTGCGTCTGCGCCCACCACCTGCTCTTCCACCAAACATCTCATCGAAAATGCTCCCGCCGCTTCCGAAAATGTCGCTGAACGCGCTGAAGATGTCATTTATATCCTGGAAACCGGCGCCTCCACCAGCTGCTCCACCGCGAATACCTGCATGACCGAATTGATCATATCGCTGGCGTTTCGCCGAATCAGACAGCACTTCGTAGGCTTCTGCAGCCTCTTTGAACTTTTCTTCTGCTTCCGAATCTCCCGGATTGCGGTCCGGATGGTACTTCAGAGCCAGTTTTCGATAGGCCTTCTTGAGCTGTTCCTGAGAAGAAGTCTTCTCAACGCCCAGTATGTCGTAATAATCTCTCATATCAGGTGGAGACGATCACGCGGGCGTGCCGCAGTACTCGTTCTCCCATGCGGTAACCGCGTTGAATTTCGTTGACGACGATGCCAGCTTTTTCGCCTTCCGCAGCAGGTTGCTGCATCATGGCCTCGTGTTCATCCTCGTTGAATGGCTGTCCAATAGACTCGATAGGGACGACTCCCAGCTTTTCCAGGTCGCCCATCACTTTCTGGTAGACGAGTTCTACGCCGCTTTTCAGCGATTGATACGCCGCTGATAGTTCGCCAGTCACCTCGGCTTCAGCTTTTTCTGTGGCTTCGAGTGATCTTTCGAAATCATCCACGATATCGAGGAGGTTTTGAACCACGATGCTCTTGCCGAGCGAAACGGCCTGTGCCTTTTCCTGCTCCGTTCGCCTTCGGTAATTCTGAAATTCCGCTGCCTGTCGCTTCAATTGGTCCGTTGTCTGGCTTAGCTCTTCCTTGAGATGTTCAATCTCATGTGCTCGATCGGCCAGTTCATCAACGGCTTGTAGGACGACATCTTTCTCCTGATCAGGATCGACCATGTGGTCCACTTCCTGATCTTTGGGCAATTCCTGCTCACTGAGAGGATTCAACTCTTTCTCTGTCATGCGTCTTGAATAATGGCCAACTGAATGGGTGGGTTTGGAATCAGGCTAAATTTGTTCTTGAACCGCTGAGGCTCATCAATGTGGCCATTCCTTCAACGAGGGCAACTGCCCTGGCGTAATTCATGCGGGTCGGACCAATGACTCCGATTGTGCCCTTCAAATTGCTCCGTATATACGGTGCAGTTACGATAGAGATCTTTCCGGTGGAAGACTGATCACGCTCCTTTCCTGTCTCGCAACCAATCCGTATGGTCGCCTGCCCAGGCATTTTTTCGGGATCCTCTTCCAGAAGCCGAACGACCGTAGGTTCGTCATCCATAAGCTCTATCAGGTCCTTCAAATCCGCGGATTCAGCGAACTCGGGCTGTTCCAGGATAAACGTCGTTCCGTCAAATTGAACGGTACGCTTCTCAGGCTCATCTGAAAACAGCTCTGTGCTACTGTTCAATATCAGCTGAACGACGCCCGTGTCATCCGCTGCCAGATCTCTGATGCGAGGAATGCACGTTCTCCTGATTTCATCAAGCGTCAAACCGGCCAGTCTCTCGTTGAGCAGCGAAACGAGTTGATCGATTTGACTTCGGTTCAATTCCGATCCGATCTGCATGAGGATGGTCCGAATAAATCCTCCTTCCACGCTGATTACAAACAGGACCCGACCGGACGACACAGGCACGATATCGAGTCGCTGAAGAACGCCTTTGTTCATTTTGGGGCTCAGAACTACTCCAAGAAGCTGCGCCAGGCGGGCAAGAAGCCTCGAACTCTCTTTGATAAGAGCCTGGGTATCATCGATGCTGGCAATCAATTCCTGCTGCATGACGCGTTTTTCTTCTTCTTCAAGAACCGCCGCTTCCATGAGCTGGCCTACGAACGCCTGATATCCCAGTCTGGTCGGGACACGGCCCGCAGACGTATGTGGATGGTTCAGAAAACCCAACGATTCGAGATCACTCATCGTAGTTCGGATCGTAGCTGTACTCATGCCCAGGTTGAACTCGTCCTTTACAAATTTCGACCCTACCGGGCCGGCTGTTTCGATGAACGACTTGACGACCATGCGCAATACAGACCGCTGCCGTTCGCTCATCGAGCGAATGGTACGTGTCAGATCACTGTGGAAGGACTTTCTCAAGGCAGCCATTGGTCAAGGTGAAATCATCGATCGTATACGGCTCGAACACGAGCGCGTGGCGGGTTGCGTCTCCAACCTGAAATACGGGTCAGGAGTTTCCCTTTGCGCCGATTTCAAGAAAGACCGGCGGGATGACTCAATCGGTGTAAGAATACCTGGCTTGTGAATAGAGCCCGGATGTTTCTTAGATTGGCACAAAAGGGCAGCGGGGCCTTCTCCGATGGAGAAGGCCCCGCCTATCGACACATTGAATTACCAGGGTCCGCTATTCAATGCGACGAATTTCAGAGGTTCGGTTGACGCTGAAGTCAGCACCGAACGCGGTGGAGTATGCATAGTCTGTAGAGGACGTTACCGCCTCTGTCGAACGATAACCGGCACCCCCCGCGGATGAATAGCCGTAGTAATGATCGTAATCGTCACTTATCGCGCTTACGGCATCTGAGCCGTAATCCCATAACCATCCTTCGTGTTCAGGCAGCAATGAGATCGGAGCATATCCACGATATGATCTCGGATTAAAGAGACGGCTTCGACTCATGGAGCTCACTTTTCCCGAGCGCAGATTCAATCTTCCAGCCCAATAGTCCCCACCCGAACCAAAATCTGAACCGGCATATCCGCCGCTGAATTCAGTTGAAATCAGTTCAAATCCTGCGTTTCGGTCTCCCACTATGAAAATGTCGCGATCAAATGCGACGTCTCCGTTCAGGAACACCGTCGCTTCCATTCTTGCCAGATGGGCAGGGATGCGATCTACGCTACCCAGAAACCGGTCACCATCGTAAAGCGCGATCTGTTCTATTTCGATATTCAAAACGGCGTAGTCGTCTCCAGCGTATTTGAGCTGGTGCCGATATGTCGTCTCCATCTCAATCCGACTGTCGCGATACTGTCCACCCCATTCAGATCGAACATAAACTACCTGGCGATATCGATACCGAGGAGCCCAGTGCCGGCTATATCGCACTTTCCAGGGCCACCAGATGTTCACACTGATGCGTGGACGGTGGACATAAAATCGCGGCGTGCGCAGGTGTAATTGAGTTCTGAATCGAACGTGACTTGAACGGTCGTACCTATACCTCGCGCGTACGTTGGGCAAACTCAGCCGTGCGCGGCGTCCGTTGATTACGTTCCGGCCTGACCGATTATTGCGGACCTGTGAGGCGCCACGTCCGGCTGCAACCCTACCATTGGCCGATCGCGAGATGGCTCTGTTGCCGGAACGAGAGTTCGAGGTAGCTTGTGAGCCAGCCGACCTTCCCGAACGAACAGATCTCGAATTGCCGTTGTTCTTGCCTGACTGAACGCTCCCACTGCTGCGAGACGACCTATCCGACCCGAGGGATCCCCTTGCGGAGCCGCCCGATCTCGTTGCCTGTGAGCCTCGCGATTCTGCACCGGACCGGGTAGCGCCCGAATTTCTGGAGCCGCTGTTAGATCGGCTGGCGCCAGAGTTTCTGCTCCGATCACTCTGAGAGCCTCTCGTTGCCGAAGAACGGGAGTTCGATCCCGAGCTTGATCTGGTTTGTGAGCTGCGGCTGCCGGAAGAACTTCGGCCCGCTTCTGAATTCCTTTTTGCGCCCGAACTCCTGCTGGCGCCTGAATTCCTTTTTGCACCCGAACTGCGGGATGATCCTGCTCGCGAGCCGGAGCTTTTGCGCGCCGACGATCCGCTTCTTGACTTCGATGAACCGGAGCGAGTCGCCTTCGAACGTGATCCCGACGATCTCTTCTTCTGGGGAGTCGCCTTTTTCCGCGAAGAAGAAGATCGCTCGACTTTGGTTTTGCTCGTTTTCCCTCTCTGTGCGTACGCCGTGTCCGGCGTCAGCGTCATAGCCATCAGGCCGATAATCATCGAAAGGACAAAATTTCGCGCCATACGCGTGGACTGTGATTCAGATCTTCGTCTGAGTTTGCGGTATTTCATGGCAAATGGTGTCATCGTTCAGTTCCTCCGTTTCAGCAGATTCAATATTTCGAAACGGACCCTGCCCAACCATCAGACAAATGCGTGCCAGACCGCAACAACCGCATTTGGAAGTAAAAAACGACGTGTCTACCGACAAAAAACGCTCAAGAATGCCTCAAAAAGACGTTTGACTGTCCAGAATAGAGTACATCCAGATCAAAATGAATGAGATGCCTGACGCATCTCAACCGGTCGATATCCAAGAATTGATCACATCACACGCCCTTCCGATAACGATCGATCAGGCGGGAATACCCCATGTCATGATGCCACCGGTGTGTGCGGTAAGGCCTATTGCAAGCGCCGAACAGAGAACTAATAGAAACGCGATGACCCTGATCCAAAGTTTCGTTCCTGACCTGCTCATATCACGCCCGGAATACCAGTGACTGAAAATCAAGAAGGCTAGCGTAACGGCCAGCAGCCACATCGAACGCTCGCCCATGGTCTCATGGAACTCAACGAATTGATCGATCATCGGCACTCCTTCGCTCTGCTCTTCCATCTTCTCTCCCGTTCTCACCGCTGAAAACGCGCCGATCAATGCGAGAGCTTCGACATAGATCGTGTTTCTCAGCCAGTTCTGACGATCACGAAATAACCAGACGCATGCCGCGATCAAAGCAATCCATGAGAGGGCCACGGGAAAGTGGACCAGAACCGGATGTAAAACAGGAATTGAATACTCCGCCAACTGATCAAGCATTACGCACGTATAAGTTGAGTTGTTATGTCGTATTTACGGAAAGAACATACCCGCAACTGTGGATCCCTTTTTGCAGAACGTCCACGATCAATCTGCGTACCAGAATGCCTCCAAGTGAATCGCCTGAACGCCCTATGAAGTTCCTCAAAACGCTAACAGCAAGCACTCTCGGATCCTTGATCGCGTTTGGGGTTTTGCTGTTTTTCGGTTTTCTCTTTTTGATTGCATTTGCTGCTGCAGGTGATGCACAGCCGCCCGTCAAGAACGGAAGTGTGCTGGTCCTGGATTTGAGAGGTGATATTTCTGAACGCGTTTCAGGCGATCCCCTGATGCAATTACTTCTGGAAGAGCCAGCCTATGATCTCCACGGCCTGACCCGAGCAATTGAAGCCGCTGCCGACGATTATCGAATTGACGCCGTCTGGTTACGTCCGTCGGGAGTAAGCATGTCATGGGCCTCGCTTGAGGCTATTCGGCGATCTCTGGAGACGTTTTCAGAATCAGACAAACCCGTGTACGCGTCGAGTCCAGGATTCTATATGAACGAATCGGAGTATTTCATCGCCTCCGTTGCCGACAGCGTATTTCTGGACCCGGAAGCCATCTTCGAATTCAATGGTTTCTCCATGGGCATGTCATTCTATGGAGGCCTGTTGGAAAAACTGGATGTTGATCCAATTGTCGTCCGCGCAGGGAATTTCAAAGGTGCCGTCGAGCCGTATACCCGGACGAGCATGAGCGAGGAGAATCGCGAACAAATGCAGGCCCTTTTAGACGGCATTGAGGCCTCGTTCACCTCCGCCGTTTCTGAGTCAAGGAATCTCTCGGAAGAGTCAGTACGTCAGTTGATGGACGATGACATCATGTTTTCCGCTAGAGATGCCATGTCATCCGGCCTTGTCGATGCCCTGATGTTCAATGATGAGATTCGTTCCAGTTTCAACACCCGACTTGGAAACGAGGCCGATGAAGCTCTGACGACGGTCACAATGGCCACTTATGCCAGTCAGGTCCGCAGCACAAGCGGCACCGACAAAATTGCGGTCGTCCATATTGACGGTACAATCTCACCGGGACGGACAGAAGGCGGAAATCCCCTTCTGGCATCAAGCACCGCGGGTTCTGACACGATCGTAGAGGCTCTCCGCCGCGCACGTGAGCGAAGGGGCGTAAAGGCTCTCATCGTTCGAATTGACTCGCCTGGTGGTTTTGCTCCGGCTGCAGATGCGATGCTCAGGGAAATTGAGCGTACTGCTGAAGAAATGCCGGTCATCATCTCGATGGGCGACCTGGCTGCCAGCGGAGGATATTGGGTTGCTACTGCCGGAGACTACATGATTGCAGAGGCGAACACGATCACGGGCTCCATCGGCGTGTTCTCTCTTTTCTTCGATGCGAGTGGTCTGTTGGAGGGCAAGCTGGGCGTCACCTCAGATCAGGTGTCGAGTGGTCCGTCGGCCGACATGTTCTCGGGGCTCCGCACCTATTCTGCGGGCGAGAGGGCGATGCTGCAGCGCAGCACAGAGCGGACCTATCAGGCTTTCCTGGAAAAGGTTGCCGAAAGCCGCGGCATGAGCGTCGAAGAGGTGCACGAAATCGCTCAGGGCCGGGTCTGGACCGGTTCGGACGCTTTGGAAGTCGGCCTCATCGACGAGATTGGCGGATTTGATGCAGCGATCAGAAAAGCAGCCCAGGAGGCCTTGATTGATCCGGAAGAGACACAGATTGTCCGCTATCCTCGCTCTCCTACCTTGTTTGAACAGATGGCGATGACGTCAACCGTCTCTTTGAAGTGGGTCGGACGAATTCTCGGGGCAGCGCAAGCTCCAGAATTGAGTGCGAACATGAAGCATCTCAAGAGCCTCATCCAGCTTGAAGGCACTGTTCAAGCCAGGTTTACCCCCGAATTGACGATTCAATAGGATTGCGGTTCAACGTGATTCCAACTATTCAAACGAATCCAGGAACGCGGAATTCAACCTCGGATCAATGAGACGCCCGTCATTGATGCTGGCTGTCCAATTCCCAGTATGTCCAGGATTGTCGGCGCGACGTCACCCAGCTTGCCGGAAGTCACCGGGCCATCGAACCCGGGCTTGATGATAATGTGAGGCACCGGGACCGTCGTGTGAGCGGTATGAGGCGTTCCGTCAGGGTTTTTCATGCGATCGGCGTTTCCGTGATCCGCTATCACATTGACTGAATATCCCGCTTCAATCGCTGCTTCGATTACAACTTTTGACGCGGCATCAACGGCTTCGATCGCTTTTACCGCAGCCTCGAACACACCTGTATGTCCCACCATATCCGGATTCGCAAAGTTGATCACGACGAGGGCGAACTCAGTTTCCTGGATCGCAGCAGCCACTTCTTTGGCAAGTTGCGGGGCGCTCATTTCCGGCTGAAGGTCATACGTAGCAACCTTGGGTGAAGCCACGAGGATTCTGTTCTCCCCTTCAAAAGCCTCTTCCCTGCCCCCATTGAAGAAATACGTGACGTGCGGATATTTCTCGGTTTCTGCTGCTCTCAACTGTCGATAACCGCGAGCCGCAATGACCTCACCCAACGTATCAGTCAAATTGACCTTCGGAAATGCGACTGGAAAAGAAAACGACGCATGATACGGGGTGAACGTTACATAATTCAGCCGTGAAAGAGCCTCTCGCTCAAAGCCATCAAAGTCAGGCTGAGTCAATGCTCGCGTAATCTGGCGCGCCCGGTCAGCCCTGAAATTGAAAAACAGTACCGTATCACCGTCAGATATCCTGTTGTCTTGGGGTGATCCGATTGTATAGGCTTCTACAAACTCGTCGGTAATACCGGCATCATAGCTGGCTTGAATGGCCTCGGAAGCTGAATTTTGAGCTACACCCACTCCATCAACCAGAAGACGATAGGCTTTTTCAATCCGGGGCCATCTATTGTCGCGATCCATGGCCCAGTACCGGCCAACAATTGAGCCGATCACTCCGCAATTCCGCTCATTCATGTGCGTCGACAGCGCTGCTAGATAGTCCTTGCCGCCGTGCGGAGAGGTATCGCGGCCATCCATGAAAGCGTGGACAACCAGATCGCTTCCCGACATGCCATTTTGGGCAGCCATGTCGATTAGAGCATGCAGGTGATTTTGATGGGAATGGACACCGCCATCTGATAGAAGCCCGATAAGATGCAGAACAGATCCGCTGTCACGGGCGCGCTTGAGCGCGTCCAGGAGCTCCTCATTTTCGAAGAAGTCTCCGTCGCGGATCGACTTGTCGATGCGGGTCATCTCCTGGTAGACAATCCTGCCGGCACCGAGGTTCATGTGGCCGACCTCTGAATTACCCATCTGTCCCTCAGGTAATCCTACGGCCAAGCCAGACGCATCCAGAGTCCCGTGCGGATAGGCCGCGAACAATGAATCCAAAAATGGCTGCCGGGCATGATCAATGGCACTTACAGATTTGTCTTCTGCAATACCATATCCGTCCAGAATCATCAGGAGATGTTTGTTCATCGGTCAGTGCTCATGAAAAGCTCCTATAGGCTCGGATTATACTCTGTAATCCTTAATGCGCTTCGTGGATATGCCTGATTTCGACAGAAACACATTCATGGATCCGCATCGCGGACAAGATATCTGTTCTACTCCTGAACGATCCGTCACCCTATCGGGATCATCGAAATAGTGACCCCGCGTCTTACAGAAATACTTTGCTCGATTCGAATCAAGGTCCGGCAGAGGCTGAGGAAGCTTGTCAACCTCCTCTTTGTAGCTGCAGCAGTGGGAAGCAGCGCATGAATCGCAGGCCGGGCTACGCGCTGTACAGGTGTAGCGGCCGTGTAGTATCAGAAGATGGTGGGCTTCTCCCCAGGTCTCCGCCGGAAGTAGCCGCTTCAACTGGCGCTCCACCTTTTCGGGTGTGACCGCGTCTTCACGCACAAGACCAATTCGATTGGCTACTCGGAAAACGTGTGTGTCCACGGCCAGCGTTGGGACTCCAAATGCTACCGAGGCTACGACCTGGGCTGTTTTTCGTCCAACGCCCGGGAGCTCGACCAATTCCGCGACAGTTCCAGGTACCCTACCCCCAAAATCATTTACGACGAGTCGTGCAGCACCCGCCAGATGTTTCGATTTGTTGTTGGGGTAGGAAATCGAACGGATCCAGGGGAAAATCTCTTCCGGCACCGCTCGGGCCATGGATTGGACATCGGGAAACTGTTCAAACAAGGTGGGGGTTACCTGATTGACTCTGGCATCGGTACATTGGGCCGATAACACAACAGCGACCAGCAACTGCCAGTGGTCCGCGTACTCCAACTCGGTTTCCGGGGCGGGTATTACCTTTCTCAAGGATTCGAACGCGCAGGCGGCGCGTCTGGATCTACTCATACGACTTGATTGATATTGGGCTGATATGCGTCACCACCCTTTACGAACGGGACATTTTGGACTCCTGAATCTTCTGGTTCGAAACTACACATGTGCTGTGACAACCGCTCTGGTTTTCGCCTTCAGTGTGAGCGCGTCATGGGCTCAGATCCCGGACAGCATTTCAGCAGAGTCAACCATATCCGTACTGACTGTTTATGCCGGCGACCCCGTTTATTCTGCGTGGGGGCATAGTGCGTTGCGTGTGCAGGATCCTGAGTCAAGAATCGACGCCGTTTTCAATTGGGGTACGTTCGACGTCACGAGGCCCAATTTCATCCCGCGTTTTGTTTATGGGGATATGCTGTATCAATTGAGCATCGAACCCATGACCCGGTTCATGAGGGGAGCAGACGCCGAACAACGCGACGTAGTCGAACAGATCCTGAATCTCAGTCCTCAGGCAATCCATGAGATGTGGGGGCTGCTCAAAGAAAATCTAAAAGAGGACAATCGCTCTTATCAGTACGATTTCGTGTTGGACAACTGCTCAACCCGATTGGTCGACCTTCTCGAGGCTACCAACTCGATATCACTCGGCGAAGACCGATACGTTCATACGTATCGCGACATGATTGATGAGTATGTCCACAAACGATCCTGGTTGGATCTCGGTATCGACCTCGTTTTTGGATCGCTGATGGATGACACCCCCGACCTTCGTACTCGAACATTTCTTCCTATTTACCTGATGCAGATTCTGGATGATGCCTCAGGATCAAACGGCGCACCTCTCGTGCGCGAAAAAAGAACGCTGGCCGAATACGGGAATGATCGATCCCAGGCGGGATTGCCATGGACCGTACCGCTGTTCTGGGTGTTGTCCGCCTCACTCATGGCGATGACGATCAAGGGATTGCGTGATAAATCTCTCACGGCGCCAGCGCGATTGGATCAGTGGTTACTCGGCGTCACTGGCTTCATGGGGTTGTTTCTGGCGGGGATGTGGTTTGTGACGCAGCACTGGGTCACGGCACTCAATTGGAACGTGGGGTGGCTATTGCCGACACACTTGGCGGCAGCGATTGTTTGGTCGAAATGGTCGGGACTTCGCACGTATCTGCGCTACAGCTCGTACGTGATGGGAATCGTACTCGTTCTCCAAATCTTTTTGGTCCAACCCATCCCTCCTGCCATGCTACCAGTAGCCGCGGCCCTGACCTTTCGTTTCTGGGGTGTTTCCAGATGAACGGCTCGCGGGTGCGAGAGTGCCTGATCGACTGGTGTTCAGAAGCCGAGTCCTATCTTCTCGGACTCATCACGGAATATCATGAAGGTCGACACACAGGGACTCACCTTGAACAAAACGCAACCCTCCAGCTTGAAAGCCATCCTTGCTCTTCTGCTTTGTAGCTCACTAAACCCGGCCTTGATCATGGCACAGAATACTACCAGAGCTCGTGACCTTGGCGTTCCTTTCGTCGGAACCCCGGGAAATCTGAACGCGATCACAGATGTGACCGGAGTCGAAGTTGGCCACACGACACTGATATCAGGCGAAGGAGAACTCAAAATCGGCGAAGGGCCTGTTCGAACCGGGGTGACGGCAATCCTCCCCCGTGGAAAGACGTATTCCAAAGTTTTTTCAGGATGGTACTCGCTCAATGGGAACGGCGAGATGACGGGTACTACCTGGGTTGAAGAATCTGGAATGCTGGGTGGCCCTGTCATGATTACAAACACACACAGTGTTGGCATCGTACGCGATGCTGTGGTTGAATGGCTGGTCACCGAACCGATCAGCGGTGGCATTGCGTGGGCCCTTCCGGTTGTCGCAGAAACGTACGATGGATTTCTGAATGACATCAATGGGTTTCACGTGACGAAAGAACACACGTTTGAGGCACTCAACGGCGCAACCACGGGGGCCGTTGAAGAAGGTGGCGTCGGTGGTGGCACCGGAATGATCTGTTACGATTTCAAGTGTGGAATCGGCACATCATCAAGAGTTACGACGGGTCAAGGAGATGAGTACACCGTCGGAGTGCTGGTTCAGGCGAACTTTGGCCGCAGAAGCACTCTTACGATCGCCGGCGTTCCGGTTGGCCAAGAGATTACGGATTTGGGAAGGCATCGACCTGATCTGGAGAGAGATGGCTCAATAATCGTGGTCGTTGCTACGGATGCTCCCCTGATGCCACATCAATTGAAGCGCCTCGCCAGACGGGTCCCTCTGGGGATCGGGCGAACAGGTGGACTCGCAACCAACGGATCCGGTGACATATTCATCGCCTTCTCGACGGCAAACGATGGTGCCGGGACTACCGGATCGGTTGAAGAAGTCGAAATGCTACCCAACTACATGATGGACTCCTTGATTCAGGCCACCGTACAGGCTACAGAGGAGTCGATTGTCAACGCACTTGTCGCTGGAGAGACAATGGTCGGCATAAACGGAAACACCGTTTACGGCCTTCCTCACGACCGATTGAAAGATGTGCTGAGGAAATACAATCGTCTGAGTGAATAGAAACGATCCGTTTGCGACGCACACAAGCACGAGTCGCATCCTCGTCAGTCGCGGGCTTTGGGCCCGCTCGTGTTTACCCTACTTGTGCTACGCACAAGACGGGTTCAAATGCTCACACAATGATATATCAAAAAAGCCGGTCGGACTGATGT
>Ga0209992_10001707_pt1 | contig 22080 bp, 20 predicted proteins | sample 2SBtaG_2_FD_182564 | JGI IMG/M metagenome (GOLD analysis project Ga0209992, IMG submission 182564) | Deep subsurface microbial communities from Kolumbo volcano to uncover new lineages of life (NeLLi) - 2SBTROV12_ACTIVE470 metaG (SPAdes)... | ecosystem: Environmental > Aquatic > Marine >... | reverse complement strand
TCCGCCATCACTTTCGTCAATGCCGCCGTCAACGTTGTCTTACCATGATCAACATGACCAATCGTGCCTACGTTGACATGTGGCTTAGACCTCTCAAACTTTGCTTTGGACATCAGCTATTTCTCCTACCAAAAAATGCATTTCAACTTTGATACCATCAAAAACTGGAGCCCATAACCGGATTTGAACCGGTGACCTCTTCCTTACCAAGGAAGTGCTCTACCGACTGAGCTATATGGGCCTCTAGAAACCAGGCACTAGACCAAACCAACAAGATTCCCCAAAAATAAGCCCACCCCAGGCAATCATCAGTTCGGGTTAACTCTAGTTTCGGATTCCAAAATCCAGCCTACGGCATGGAGCGGGTGATGGGGATCGAACCCACATCATCAGCTTGGAAGGCTGAGGTTCTGCCATTGAACTACACCCGCAATTTTCATTGCACAGAAACCAACGAAAGGCCTTTAGTTTACCCATTATGTTTGTACGAACCCCATCTATGGTGGAGGGGGGAGGATTCGAACCTCCGAAGGCGGAGCCGTCAGATTTACAGTCTGATCCCTTTGGCCACTCGGGAACCCCTCCGTCACGCAAGCCAGTAATTGTCAACCAAGGAAGTTATAAAGTCAATAGCTAGATTTATACCACAACCTTCATCCACCATGCACACTATTCATGAAACACTGAGAATCACCCTGCAACAGCCCAGGCAACTGATCAATAGCCTTTGAAATCCCGTTAGAAATCGACATCTCTTCCTTAGACGAGGGCTTTCCTAACACATATCCAGAGACCTGCCCACTTGCCCTAGGATGCCCAACCCCGATTCGTAGACGACAAAAATCACTCAAATTCAAACACGCAATTATATCTCGCAATCCATTATGCCCTCCATGCCCACCACCCTTTTTAAACCGAACGACTCCAACGTCGAAATCCACTTCATCATGCACCACCAGCACATTACACGAAGACACCTTAAAGTAGCGCATAAAAAAACTAACTGACCTACCACTATTATTCATATAAGTCATGGGCTTAAGCAAATGAACAGGCCCACTAGAATAATATATTTTCGATGCCAAACCCTGCGCTTGCCCGATATACACATATTTTATCGAATTTCGCTTGGCTAGTTCGTCTAAAAACCAAAAACCAGCATTATGCCGAGTCTTCTCATAAGCTTTATCAGGATTCCCAAGCCCCACTATCAGTTTTATTGGATCCAATCTTATCTCTAAAACAAAAAAATGGCGAACAAAACTCTTCAGGTAACCTCTAATTCAAACCAAAGAAACACCCAGAGTATTTCTTACAGTTAAACACTTATCTCACCGAGCGAAACCCATGTATACACCCAATCACCCTAAGACAATAGACCGACAATACGAACAACCTACCACTCTTGCGGGAAGCAAATGCGAATAGCCCAGGATTTTACTCAGCTTCAGCTTCACTTTCACCATCACTATCACCGTCGCCAGCCTCACTCTCAGACTCCTCACTGCTTTCAACTCGAGGCAATTGGATGCTGGCAACTGTTACCTCATGTTTTTCACCATGCGTTAATACCACGACCCCATCAGGAGTCTTTATATCCGATATAGATACCGATTGACCTATATCGACACTTCCCAGATCAACTTCTATGAATTCCGGCAAGTTAGACGGTAAACAAGTAACCTCTAATTCGGTCATTGTGTGCGTCACCACCCCCCCTTTTTTAACTCCAACCGACTTATCCTCGCCGACGAAATGGAGGGGCACACGCACCCGTAACTTTTGGGACTCAGATACTCGCTGGAAATCAAGGTGAAGAATAATTGGTTTGCTTGGATGCCGCTGTAGGTCTTTCAATACAACCCCTTCCTCTTGACCATTAATCCTTAATTTCAAAATATGCGAATACACCGCCTCATTCTCCAGCCGCTTAATCACACTGTTATGGTCCAAGCTCAATAATACCGGAGGCTTTCCTCCACCATAAATAACAGCAGGCACCTGATTCGTATGCCGTAAAACACGCGCCGAAGCCGTACCAACCGATAATCGGTTTTCTGCTTCGAATACAAAACTATTTTTCATTCATCCTTCTCCAAACTACTCAGCTGATTATCTTTATAATTCGCAAACAGGCCTCTAATCGACATACATGGAACTTACTGACTCCCCAAAGTCTATCCGCCTAATCGTTTCCGCGAGCATTTCCGCCACCCCAAGCTGGCGAATCTTGTCACATGTCACTGCTTCAGCGCGAAGAGGTATTGTATCCGTCACCACCAACTCATCCAATTGTGAACACTGAATATTTGCCATAGCAGGGCCCGACAATACCGCATGCGTGCAGTACGCAACCACTTTCATTGCACCCTGCTCTTTTAGAGCTGCTGCCGCTTGACACAAAGTTCCCGCCGTATCCACTAAATCATCAACTAAAACACAGCTGCGACCTTCAACATTACCAATTATATTCATTACCTTGGCTTCATTGGGTCTCGGACGCCGCTTATCAATAATAGCCAGATCGGCGTCATCCAAACGCTTAGCTAGAGCCCTAGCCCGAACCACTCCACCTACATCCGGGGAAACAACCAGAAGATCTGGATATTTCTGCCGCCAAATATCGCCCAGCAAAATCGGCGACGCGTAAACATTATCAACAGGTATATCGAAAAAACCTTGGATCTGGTCAGCATGCAAATCCACAGTTAAAACACGATTCACCCCCGAGCATGAGATCATCTCAGCCACAAGTCGCGCACTGATAGGCACCCGAGAGGATCTAGATCGACGGTCTTGTCTAGCATACCCAAAATAAGGGATAACTGCTGTAATAATAGACGCTGAGGACCTTCGTAAAGCATCAATGACAACCAACAATTCCATTAGGTTTTCATTAGTGGGAGCACATGTCGACTGCACAACAAAAACTTCCCGCCCACGAACGTTTTCTTCGATCTCGACAGATACTTCACCATCACTGAAACGACCTACGCTCGCCAATCCCAAGCGCATATTAAGCTTACGAACTATCCCTTGAGCTAATGGAAGATTGGCATTTCCTGAGAACACCATTATCCCCGCGTCGTTCACAAGACCACCCCAAACATAATACGAATCGAAAAAGAAAATTTGGCTGGGGCGCCAGGATTCGAACCTGGGCATGCGGGGATCAAAACCCCGTGCCTTACCGCTTGGCTACGCCCCAAAAACTTTTAAAGCGCCGTCGACAACAGTTCACGCAAAGGCGAGAGATTCAGACCTTTTGTCACAAAAGCATGCCACCGCCCGGCAAGCGATGCAACAACTTGTCTCGCTCTTAACTCGGATTTGAATGCCGCAAATACGCACGCCCCCGTACCTGTTAAGCGCGCCAAACCAAATCTCGACAAATCATCTATCGCCAGTTTCACCTGTGGGTGGGTTTCAACCACCACTTGCAAACAATCGTTTGCGATCCACCCCGAAATAAACTTTTCAAGTGTGACAGGATCATTATTCCTTGTCAATGTCGGTGAGGTAAAAATTTTTGATGTCGAAACATGACAATCCGGTTTCACAACAACATACCACGGTTCAGGCACTTCCACTGGAGTTAGAACTTCCCCCACCCCTTCAGCCCATGCTGCTTGCCCGTACACAAACACTGGCACATCAGCCCCGAGCTTCAATCCAAGTTTGGCAATCTCGCCTAGACTAAAATGCAAACCCCATAATTCATTCAAAGCCAGCAATGTTGTTGCAGCATCAGAACTCCCGCCGCCAAGTCCAGCCCCCATGGGCAAATGCTTTTCTATTTCGATTTCCACTCCGTGAGAATAACCACTTTCATCTTGCAATAAACGCGCAGCTCGCAAACATAAATTTTGATCATCCGACAGGTTAGGAAGCGATTTTTTTAGGCAAATCGCTGGCCTATCCACTAAATGAAACGAAATATAGTCACATAAATCGATGAATTGAAATACAGTTTGCAACAAATGATATCCGTCTGGTTTTCGCCCGACAATCCGCAACATTAGATTTAATTTAGCTGGTGCCGGCCACCGCAACCCTCCCTTGTCTGCTATTTTTGCATTCACATTATTCAACTCCCTGGCTCCAGTGATCAATTACTAACTTTAAAACGGTATCTTTATTCTTAATTTGAATTAATTTAGGCACCGTGTATTTATCCGAGACCATATACTTTTTGATAAAAACCTCCCAATCTTGATACCATATCTTCCTAAGAAATCCATCAGCATCATTTTCTATACAATTTTTCACATCTGGCTCCGTAACCCCCAGAACCCAAAATTTCAAAGACGATAGTGGCACCTGAAATCCAAAACGACGATAAATAGTTCGTTGAGAATTTTCTGAAATATCAATATTGCCCTTTGAGTCAATAATTCGGATAGAGTCGGGATAAACCAAGATCCGAGTGGCGCCTTGGCCAAAAGGCCCTGAGAACTGAAGTGTATCTAGCCCAAAGGTATGGGACCAATCAATGTTCGCATGCCAAGAATCTTTGTGTGTTTTGACCACCAAACGTCCTTGAAACTGCCAAACGCCAAGCCTGTACAGAATCTGCCGGTCAGTTTCTGAGCGGTTAGAAGGAGTAACTCCAACCCAGGCACAAGCATTTAAATGACATAATATAAAACCAACTATTACACACCTGACGAGCCTTTGAATTCGGAGTTGAGAGGTATCTTTCAAAAACTTGGACAAATCACTCGTTGAATGCCTTAGGGAAACTCTCTTTTATTTTAAGTAAATATGTACTATTTGGATCCTCACTCAAAGCTTTCTTCCAAACAGCTTTTGCTTCGTCTTTTTGCCCCTTCACCCACAAAATCTCTCCCAGATGAGCGGCAATTTCTGGATCTTCATGCAGTTTATACGCCCTTTGTAAATAATCCAATGCAATTTGAAAATCTCCTAGTCTATATTGCAACCATCCATAGCTATCCATAATCACCGGGTCGTCCGGTTTGAGTTGGATTGCCCTATCAAGGTATGCTCGCGCCTCCTCATACCGATCCGTTCTATCCGCGAGAGTATATCCCAAAGCATTTAGGGCATTTGGATCATCTGGCGTTTTTTCCAATATACGCAATAGATCTCGCTCAAGAATATCCAAACGATCCAAACGCTCCGCCACCAATGCTCTGGTATAGAGTAATTGCGTATGATCAGGTAAAGACTCCAATGCCTGGCTAAGCACACGGAACGCACCCTCATAATCATGATTTTCGTTTAATAATTCCGCTTCCAACAAGTAGAAACGATGCGCTTGTGCAGGAAAATGACGATGCAACGCACGCAAGTTAGTTTGAGCTTCCCCTAACCTCTTATCTGCAGCCAAAAGGGACACGATTGTCATTTGGGCATCCAAGACCAACGGGCCACTATTAATTTTCTCAAGCCACGAAATAGCATTTTTTATCTGATTCTTTTTTGCATCGATGCGCCCAAGATAATAAAAAGCTTGATTTTGCCATTTAGGCACATCAATTAACTTGTAAAACAGATTTCGGGCCTCGTCTGACTGCTTATTTTGCATTTTAACCAAAGCTAACGAATAGATAGCATCGTAATGTTTTGGCTTCTTAGTAACAATCTCTTGAAGCTCGATTTCCGCTAAATCATAATCCTTCAGATCCACCAGATATTGGGCGTAGATCATATGCAACTCGTCACTTTCCGGATCCTCGGCGATCATATCCTTCAGCAACGACAATGCCTTTTCTGAATTCCCCTTTTGAGCAAGAATTCGTACTTCAACAATACGCGCTTGCTTCCACTGAGGACGAAGCTGGATTGCTTTTAATATTTCATTATGCGCCTGGCCCCAATCAGTTTTCGTCATCGCCAGCAGCGCGTATGCATAATGCACATCAGGATCGTCAGGAAATGCCTTATCCAAACGATCCATGAAATCAAAGGCACCCTCTTTACTATCCTCTTTGTCGATGTGCCGAGCCATATCCATAATAATTTTTCGAAAACCCTTACCTTCTTTAGACTTCAGAAATCTAAGATGACTGATGGCTTTTTCATACTTTCCCTGCTTAATTTCCAGCATGGCGGCAATCTTCCTCGCATCCACGCTTTCCTCATCCATCTGAAGCCAGAGCGTAACGGCCTCTGATGCTTTTTCCTCGTTATTATTGAACAGTGCAATTTGAGTAGCCCGTTCCGCAATCTTCGGGTCATTGGTCCATTTAGTCGCTTTGATATAATTCTCTAGCGAAACCTCGTAGACCCCCTTTTGACCCGCTATTTCAGCGCCAAGCAAAAGATAAAGTAGATCCGAAGAGATCGAAGACTCAGCAGCTTTATCCTCAACAGTTATTTGTGGAGGTGAACCGGATTCGAATGGCACTTCAGAAATAGACGTACACCCAATCAATTGGATCAACGCATAGAAAATCAAACAAAAAAGACACTTCTTCACTAAAATGAACTCATGTATCAGAAGGAGACTTGAAAATCACTCAATTAGGTACAAAATAAATTTGGTTTCCCAATTTTCGAACCGAGTAACTTCCACCGATGGATTTAGACATCACAAAAAATGTAAAATTTGCTCCGAACCACATTTTTATAAAATTATACCCCAATAACCAATCTACCCGCATGTCCTCTACAAAATGACGCTTTGTGCACTCGGTCTAAACCAAAATACGGCTCCGGTCTCGATCCGAGAACGGCTTGCATTCCCAACCGAAAAGCAACACATAGCGTTGGGCGACCTCCTTAGCGTACCTGAAGTAGACGAAGCGGCTATTCTCTCCACTTGCAATCGTACCGAGCTCTATTGCGGTATAAAACCGGAACATCGAAAAATTATAGTTGACTGGCTGGCACAATACCGCAAAATTGATCACACTGAGTTTAGCCCCTACTTATATTTCCATACCGAAAGCAATTCGATCCGGCATATGTTCAGGGTCGCCTGCGGTCTCGACTCGATAATTCTGGGCGAGCCACAAATCCTCGGTCAGATGAAATCCGCGTACCATGTTGCCAATGCGGCAGGTGCATTGGGAAAAGATTTAGGGAAACTCTTTCAATTTACCTTTGCAGCAGCTAAAAAAGTCCGCACTGATACCGCCATAGGATCGAGCCCCGTTTCCGTAGCTTTTGCGGCTGTTCGTCTAGCCCAACAAATTTTCGACGATATCAGCCAACAAACAGCCATTCTAATCGGAGCCGGTGAAACCGTCGAGTTAACCGCTCGGCATTTGCACGAAAACAAAATTGGAAAACTTATCGTCGCTAATCGTACATTTGAGAATGCCCACACGCTAGCCTCCCAATTTGGAGGATTTGCAATAGCTCTGGCCGAGTTACCAGATCATCTCGCAAACGCGGATATCCTCGTATCCTCAACCGCCAGCCAACTACCAATCTTGGGCAAAGGCTCAGTGGAAAGCGCAATCAAATCAAGAAAGCACAAACCCATGTTCATGGTCGACTTAGCTGTTCCCCGTGACATCGAACAGGAAGTCGGGCAACTCGACGATGTTTACCTCTATACAGTCGATGACCTTGAAAACACTGTCGAGGAAAGTTTACACTCCCGCAGAGAAGCAGCCAAGCAAGCAGAGGAGATTATCGATACCGAAGTCGAACATTTTATGACTTGGTTGCGAGCTCAAGATGCTGTCACAACAATTCGTAATTTTCGCATGCAAGCAGAATCAATCAGAGATGAAGCGCTTACAAAAGCATTGCAAGACTTGCGTGGTGATACCGCTGCCGAAGAAGTTTTACGATTACTGGCACGTACGCTAACCAATAAACTAGTTCATGGTCCGACCACCCAAATTAAACAAGCAAGTATAAACGAGCGTCACCACTTAATTGAGGCCGCCCAAGAAATTTTTCAACTTAAAGATGATCAGTGAAAGGTTCAATAAAACAAAAACTTGAAAACCTTAATCTTCGCTTTGAGGAGATCGGGGCACTATTGTCCCAACCGGAAACCCAAAAGGACCAAAACCGGTATCGTACTTTAAGCCAGGAATACTCACAGCTCAACCCACTAATCAATAGGTATACTGAATACTGTAATGCCCTAATAGAAATTGAATCAACCCAACCCTTACTCGAAGACGGAGATATTGAAGTTCGACAATTAGCGAAAGAAGAAATCCAAGCTGGTAAAGAGCAAATGGCCCTATTAGAAGGGGAGCTTCAACTTCTATTACTTCCCAAAGACCCCAACGACGACAGAAATATCTTCTTGGAAATCCGAGCTGGTACCGGCGGTGCCGAAGCGGCTATCTTCGCTGGAGACCTTTCTCGTATGTACCACAAATTCTCCGAGTTGAAAGGTTGGAGCATTGAATCTATAAGTGAAAGCCATGGAGATTACGGAGGCTATAAGGAAATCATACTCCGCATCTCTGGCTCGGACGTATATTCGAGCCTCAAATTTGAGTCCGGTGCCCACCGTGTTCAACGAGTTCCAGAAACAGAATCCCAGGGGAGGATCCACACCTCTGCGTGTACTGTGGCTATCATGCCAGAAGCCGCGGCAATCGATGAAATCGATATTAACCCCTCGGAATTACGCGTCGATACCTTCAGAGCATCAGGGGCCGGGGGGCAACATGTAAACAAAACTGATTCTGCGATTCGGATTACCCACATACCCACGGGGGTAGTTGTTGAATGCCAAGATGAACGTTCTCAACACAAAAACAGAGCACGTGCCATGTCATTGCTTCAATCCCGTCTACTAGCATCAGAGCAGGAAAAACAACAATCTGAGTTAGCCGAAAATCGAAAAATCCAAGTTGGCAGTGGGGATCGCTCTGAACGTATAAGGACCTACAATTATCCTCAAGGGCGTCTAACCGACCATAGAATCAATCTGACTCTCTACAAGTTGGAGCAAATCCTCGAAGGCGACCTAAATCCAATCATCGATCCATTGCGAAACGAACATCAGGCTGAATTACTGACAAAATTGGCTGATGAATAAAGTTAATTTCGGATACTCCAGTAAATTCGTCAGTTGAAATTTCGAACGGAATCCGCAATATTGACCCAAACCTATCCGGTAAACTCAATCCATGAAGTATTGCGTAGAGCTAAAGAGAAACTTGCCGAAATCAGCCCAACCCCCCAACTGGACGCAGAAGTGTTGCTCGCTCATATGCTTCGCAAACGACGCAGCTATCTCCACACATGGCCGGAAAGAGAGCTAGGATCACTACAAATTAGCACCATAGAAACTCTGATCGGAAACAGGTACGCTGGCCACCCCGTAGCTTACTTGAAAGGCCAGAGGCAATTTTGGTCTCTAGATTTAGACATAAATCCAAATGTACTCATTCCCAGACCAGAAACTGAATTACTTGTAGAACTAGCTTTAGAACTCATCCCAGAAAAGGGGGATTGGCGTGTTGCCGACCTCGGCACAGGCAGCGGCGCGGTTGCGATTGCACTCGCGCATGAGCATTACACCCTCCAAATTGATGCCTGCGATAATTGCAAATTAGCCCTTGCAACTGCTGAAAACAACGCAAATAAATATTCAGCTAAGAACATCACATTTTATTTAAGCGACTGGTTTTCCAATCTCCCAACTCAAAAATACAACATAATTCTAAGCAATCCACCTTATATTGCAGAGAACGACCCTCATTTACTCGGGGGGGACGTTCGCTTTGAACCTATTGGCGCTTTACAATCTGGCAATGATGGATTGGATGCCATTAAAACCATTTCAAACGATGCGCCGAAACATCTTGAGGCCAACGGTTATTTGATTATTGAACATGGCTGTACACAGGCAGACCCCGTCGCTGGCATCTTGGCTAGGCATGGGTTCTCCAAAATTTCCGCACATTCCGATCTATCCGGCCATCTGAGAGCCACAACAGCACAATGGATCCCAACCGATAACGTTTAAATTACCTCAATTCGCACAATAAGTCTGGTTTTTACACCACTACTCTCGATATCCTAATGACCGGAGAAGAACTTGAAATTCCAACCGCCCTTGTAAACCAGTTGTCTCAATATGCGCAATCTACCCCTGAAGTGGAGATTTGTGGACTCATAGGCAGTCAAAACGGCATACCAACATCTTGTTTCCCGATAAAAAACACTTCATCAATGCCGCATTCCCGATACAAAATGGATGCACAACAGCAAATTAGCGCTATTCGATCCATGAGGGAATCTAGCCAAGATTTGTTTGCTATCTACCATTCTCACCCCAATTCAGAAGCATACCCGTCAGAAAGAGATTTAAATAACGCCGCCTATCACACGGTACTCTACATTATTATTTCTCTCGAAAACGAAAGGAACCCCAAAATACGTGGTTTTCGGATAAGTAAGTCCAAAAAATACAGAGAGGTTAAGCTCTTAATAAAGTAACATTGGCTTGTTTGTTGCGTAACAAATTGATCGGTTAGAAAATAGCGATTGAAAAAGCCTGAACCGTTTTGCGTGTCCTTTTAACCCATACGCTAAAAACCATCGATTAAACTCACATACTCCGTTTTTTTGCGCGTGACGGATCTTAAACCTATTCACCGATATCCAGGTCTAACGAATGGGGAAATCCAACCCTGTTAACATGACAGCATCATTCTATTGACGAGCACCTATCATGAATAGCCTGCAATCAGCAAACACTAAAAATCCCACACTTCTTACACCCGTCGACCCGGAAATACAAAAATACCTGTTAAATCTGAAAAAAAACCAACAATCCAGTACTGTCCGAAATGGAAGCCTTGGCACGCGAAAAGGAATTTCCGATAGCTGGACGACTAGTAGGCGTTTTTTGTCGAAACCATCGCAAAAACTGTCAATGCTTGTCGCGTATTCGAATTTGACAGTGGATACGGCAATTCGGCGTATTGGTTTGGGCGAGCAGTAGGTGCGGGAGGTCATGTTATTTGTAGTGACAGTAAGTCTTCAAACCCGGACTTGGCCGAAGTCTTTCTAAAGCAAGCCAAGCTTTGGGAAAAGGTCGATTTTCAAGTCGGTTACGCACAAAATATTTTTCATGCTATAGAAGACACTTTTGACATCTGTTACAACGATGCCGACAAAGGCGACTATCCCGAAATTTGGCAAATGGCTAAAAAACGTATCAACCCTGGTGGCCTCTATATTGCCGATAATGTCCTTTGGCACAGCCGAGTAGCAATCGAAAATCCCATAGATATCGTGCCTGGGTGGACCGAGGCAATACTGGAACACAACCGAACAATTTTTCAGGACCCAAGGTGTGGATCGCGTTCTCTGAAAGTTACCTCTATGCTGATATATTTCGGCAAATCCTCATCAGGCTCCAGCGTATTCCATTGAAGTATTAAGCCAAATGATCGATTAATACTGACCTTTTTTTAGGTTTGTTTCGAGCCTTAGGATCGTTGTATTTACGATTTGGCCAAGAGCACTTTCAGCCAGATAGACGAGTCAAAATCGGGCTGTTTTTAAGGAAACCTTCAATCCGGAACCATTTCCACGACTCAATTGACCAACCGATCTATGATCTAAGTCATAATTGGCCAATTTCGCGATCGATTATTACCTTGGTGAGAAATCCAGGCTAGGATACGAATTCGCTGCATGGAAGGGAGGGTAAGCTGCTGCCGAATGGCTTCTTTCTGTCAGAAGCTTCGATCGGTACGCGGTGCAACCGTAAAGAAGGGCCACCAGCAAGACCAATAGGTTTAGGCTGGATTTTAGTCTGGTCAAAGCGAATCTGTTGGGCTGGTATCTGTCCGTGCCACGATCAGCACACCCAGAAAAATCAACAAAATGCCGGCAGTTCGTGTTATCGAAATGGTTTCGTTCAAACGGGGCCAGGTGGCCGCGCCGATGTAGACCAGTACATAATTCATGCTCAACAATGGATAGGCGAGGCTCAGTTCATACTGGGCCAACGCTCTCATCCAGCAAAGCAGGGAGGCACCATAGCAGATTAGGCCTCCTAATACCCAAGTTAACACGGGAAGAATCATGCCGAAATTACCGGCTGTTCGCGGCAAAGACAGAAACAGGTTGTTGTCGTGCAGAGCCAGCATGCCGGCTTTCATAAACAACTGTGCGAGGGAAGATAGCAGGATGCTGCCTCCCACGAACAACATCCCATTAGAGTAACGGCTCTTATTCATGACAGTGATATTAGGACGATTCCTGAACAGATCAGCGCCACACCCAACCACCGGGTCACTGAAACGGCTTCATTGAGATGGTAGCGTGAAACCAGGATAACCAGCACAAAACCAATGCTGAGAAAAGGAAACGCTTTACTCACTTCCATCCGGTAAAGAATAACTAGCCAAAGCACCATACCGGCAGCGAGACAGGTAACAGCCCACCAGGTTTCCGACTGCCTAAAAACACTTTTCAGAAAATGTGCTTTGGCTGGCATCGCTGCCACTTTAGTCGCGCTAATTTTCTGCAATAATTGTCCGCCGGTCGTAAATAGTACTGAGAGTAGAATGAGAAGGTAATCCATGGGGTTACAAAAAAGCGAACCTGCGTAGTGAGTCTATCTTGGCACATACCACATTTTGATAATTCCGTAGCTATACTCTCTTGCGTTCGGTGGAAGCCGCTGTTCTATCGCCAGACAATGCTTCTTGCAAAAAATGGCCACTGGATAGTGCGTTCTTTTCTGCTCCAACAATTCAACGAATGCTTGTGGGTCCAAAAGACGCCCCGAAGCCTCGGGGTAAAGAAGGCCATATTCAAGTTCATGGCGGTCCAATAGATAGACATCGTCACGTTTTAAATACCAATTTACTGCCCGAACAATCTTTCCGCTTGCAACGACAACGGTATCACCCGTTATCAGATGGCGATGCTGATTAAAAAACGGGCTCGCTGCCTTGCGTTCCAATAATCCCTGGGGTATGACCCAGGGCGAAACAATCAAAAGTGGCACGATAACCAACAATACACCTCCAAGCCGGAGGTTGGGCTGGCTACCCAAAAAGGCTGTCAAACCCCCGATCACTCCCATAATCAGTACTGCCAGTACAGAGATTACCTTCCAGGTCTCATCTCGATCGAAAGCCGGTGCGCTGAAATCAGAATACTGTTTGATCAACATTGTAATCACAACGCCGAGCAGAAACATCACATTCAAGAGCATGCCAAACTCAAACAGTCGCGTTTCCTCTCTTTGCAAATACCGGGAAAGCCCTAATGCGATTAGAATGGCTAACGGCGGAAAACAAGGGAGAATGTAGGTCAGCAATTTTCCCTTGGAGGCAGAGAAAAAAAGCAAAGTCAGAACAAACCATGACCAAAGAAGGCACGTCTGGGGCGTTTTGTCGCCCTTGCCGAATTTCGTGCGCAAACCTGCGATCACCGCAGGCAGTAGGCTTGTCCAAGGGATTCCTAACAACGGCAGATAAATCAAAAAAAAATGGAAGGGTTCCTTGTGTTGAGCATCATCAGCAAAAAAACGTTGAATATGTTCGACCCAGAAAAAATAATGCCAGAAATCCTCTTCCCGCAGATAAATCATAATGGACCACGGTAGAATGACCGCAAAAGCGCCCAGCAACACCCACAGGCTTTGAACCAGACAGGAGCGCCAAAAGCCCTGCCAAAACATCCAGGGAACCAGTACTAATACGGGTATCGCCAGAGCGAGAAAACCCTTGGTCAGGAACCCTAAACCCAAAAATATGCCAGACACCCCACTATAGCCAAAGGCCTTGCCGCTATCTTTTTCCTGGAGGGCTCTAGCGTATGCCATGATGCCGCCAGTCAAAAACAATACCAGCAGATTATCAAGCACAGCCAATCCACCGATGATATAGACGCCAGTGAAAGTAAGATAAATAAGTGTGGACCATAAGGCGGTTCTTTGATCCCCAAATTCCCTGCGGACAAACAGAAAAATCAACAACGCCGTCAAACCCACCGCGAGCGCACCAGGAAATCTCACTGCAAAAGCATTCTCTCCAAAGACAGCAATGGATAGAGCATTTGCCCAGTACCCGAACGGTGGTTTCTCGAAGTAACGTAGACCGTTTAGGTGCGGCACGATCCAGTCGCCACTTTCCAGCATTTCGCGAGGTATTTCTGCGTAACGGGTCTCGTCAGGCACAAACAATGGGTGTGAACCGAGAGGTAACAGGTACAACAGCAGATACGGTAGTACTGCTGCAATTGCAAGCAGGTACCGACTGTCTCGCTGCTTATCAATGAGTGGAAGACTAACAGTCATATTTCTTCGTATTGTGATTGCCAACAGACATTGCCTTCCCGACCAGCAACAGGTCGATGTACAACCCCAGCGGTTGAAATCCTGCTTCTATCAGATGGAAGTAATGCGCTCAGCGGTCCAAATTCAATCTGCTTTGTTTTTGCGCGTTCTAGAAAATCACGAAACACGTCACGGCGGGAAAGTCCCTCCACTTCGGCATGGATTGTCAACACATTCAAACCTTGAGGCTGGATCATGGATAATAAAAAGTCATTATAGTTGTCGTCACTAATGCCATTTCGGCCAATTACTTCATCGTATGTGGGTAGCGTAACCGGTATTTGGGGTGTGCAAACCCGATCACCGACGATGGGTCGAAAAATGCCTGTTCCCCGGCAATCGCTGTTGTAGTGCAAAACGAATTCTTCTTTTTCCTCCAGCACGGCCTCGCTGCACTTCCAGCCCGCAACTGCTGAACATTTGACTTGTCTACCGAGAATCCGGGCTAACTCATCCATACCCAGACCCAGTTGGTTTTTTATTGCCATGCGTGACATCCGGTCAACACCTGTTTGCCAGAGATGGTGATCCCATGCATGAAACCCTATTTCGTGGCCGGCCCGATCAGTGGCCTGGATGACATCCCCCAAACGTTTACCAATGCTCAACCCCGGCCAGAAGGTGCCCTGAAGAAGAATCCTCCAGCCGTAAAGATTGACCGCCTTTGAGCGCAACATCTTGCTTAGGAAAGCCGGTTTCAAAAGGCGCCACAAATGCCGCCCCATATTGTCAGGACCGACTGAAAAGAAGAAACTTCCCTTGAGTTGATAATCAGCGAGGAGATCCAGCAAAAAAGGTACGCCTCGTTGCGTACCCCGATAGGTGTCAACGTCTATTCGGAGCCCAACACGATAGTTCTCAGAATTATGTGCCATGTAAGACGATCATCTGCTCATCGTTAGAATTGATGGTGTTAGTCAGTCCATGGGATTCAGCGTATTCCTGAAGGAAAAAATCCAAGGTGGATGCTACTGACTCCGACAGCGAGATCCGGGGTTCCCATTTCAGCAATCGTTTTGCATTATCGATGCTTGGTCGGCGGTGTTGTACATCCTGATAGCCTTCTCCATAATAGGCATGACTCTCGGTGGCCTGCATTCCGGCAAAAGGTGGAAAATGAGACCGCAAAGGGTGGGCTTCGAATGCCTCAAGCAAGATTTCCGCGAGCTCTCGAATACTGGCTTCGTTTTCAGGGCTGCCGATGTTAAAAATTTGCCCATCACAGACCCCGCCGGGGTTTTCGATAATCCGGAACAAACATTCAATACCCTCGGTTACATCGGTAAAACAGCGTTTCTGAGCACCTCCGTCAATCAACTGGATGGGCATACCCTCAACCAAGTTTAGAATCAATTGAGTAATGGCTCTGGAGCTACCGATCCTGGCCGATTCCAGGGAATCAAGGCGGGGACCGATCCAGTTAAAAGGTCGGAACAAGGTAAACTTAAAGCCTTCTGATCTGCCGTAGGCCCAAATGACACGATCCAAAAGCTGTTTGCTGATTGAGTAAATCCAACGCTGTTTGTTGATCGGACCCACAATCAGATGAGAATTATCCTCATCAAAATAGTCATCATTACACATCCCATAGACCTCTGAAGTGGAGGGAAAAACTATGCGCTTATTGTACTTGACACAGTAACGGACGATACGAAGATTCTCTTCGAAATCGAGCTCAAAGACACGCAGTGGATTACGGATATATTCGATGGGTGTTGCAATCGCGACCAGAGGGACGACGACATCGCATTTTTTGACGTGATACTCGATCCATTCCCGGTGGATCGAAATATCCCCTTCATGAAAATAAAAATCAGGTTGATCGCCCAGGTGTTGGATTGCATCATTATTGAGGTCCATGCCATGGACTTCATAAGTGCCTTCCTGGAGCAGGCGCTGGGTAAGTGCGTTGCCGATAAACCCGTTGACACCAAGAATAAGGACACGGACCTTTCTGATGTTCAATAGCTCGTGCTTAGGTGCCGGATTAAACCGCAATCCTGGAACGAGATCGAGTTCTTCGGCGATTTGTTCACCCGTCACATAAACTCCGCCTGGATACTGGCCAAAATCGATTTGCAATGCACCTTCACCACACGCGACAAGCAAGGGCTTAACCGACAGGACGGTACCGGGTTCCCTATCCGATGTATTAGTAGCCAATGGCTTTGTTTTCCAGAGGGTAATTTTTTGCTCTTGCCGGAAAGTAAACGCGCCCGGGTAGGGACGGGTAACGGCTCGCACTAAATTGTTGATCGCTCGACTGGGAATACTCCAGTCTATTGCGCCATCGGCCGGGGTGCGCCGTCCAAAATAAGTGGCGACCGAATGATCCTGAAGTTGGCGTGGCGCAGTATGGTCTTTGATCAGAGGTAGGAACCTATCCAACAGTTGGCTGGCTGTCTCGACCGTTTTTTTGTTTAGAGAAACGGCGCTCTCTTTTTCGTCGATGGCAATAGTCTGCTGACTGACAATATCGCCATCATCAGCCCGTTCTGTCATGTAGTGCAGGGATACGCCGGTCTCTGTTTCACCATTGATAATCGCCCAGTTGAGCGGAGCCCGTCCCCGGTATTTCGGAAGCAGTGACCCATGCAGGTTCAAACAACCGAATTTAGGAATATCAAGGATGGCTTTGCCAATCAGATCACGGTAGTAGAAAGAAAACAAGATATCGGGTTCGAGTGTTCTGATTCGATCGACCCAAAGGGGGTGATTAATATTATCCGGCACGAATACCGGAATACGATGGTGGGAAGCCAGCTCTGCCACCGAATCGAACCAGTTAGATTCATCCGGATTATCCTGATAAGTAAAGACAGCCTGAATTTCAAACCCGTTTCGAAGCAGTGCTTCGATCCCACCGCATCCCATATTGTGGTATGCGGTGACAATAGCTTTCATGCTAGTTTCCTTGATTTAGATTGATCGAGATTGGCGCTGTCCATGGGTGTTCCCACGACGTCACCGACAAAATAGCGGGGTCTAGCTCTAACGTCATTATAGATTCTGCCGATGTACTCACCGATAAGGCCTATCGCTAACAACTGGATACCAATGAAAACGAACAGCACGGCAAAGATGGTGATGACGCCTTCCGCTGCCCAGGCCGCGCCATACAATAGGCGCATGCCCAATAGAAGCAGGCTAAAAAGGAATCCAACCAGTGCAAAACCTCCGCCGAAAAGGCTCAGCAATCGCAACGGAAAATTGGTCATGCTGGTCAGCAGGTCGAATTGGAGATTGATCAGCTTCCAGAGGTTGTATTTCGATTGATCATTTTCCCGTTCCGCATGACCGACGTTTACCTCGTCCGTCCGGTTGGCAAAGGAATTCGCCAGGACCGGAATGAAAGTGCTACGCTCATGGCATTGCAGCATTGCGTCGATAATGCGTCGCCGATAGGCACGCAGCATACAACCATAGTCATGCATCATGACGCCGGTCGACTTTTGTACCGCCTTATTGATCAAGCGTGATGATAAGCGGCGAAACAATGTGTCCTGACGGTTCATCCGTATACTCCCGACCACATCACACCCTGATTCGATCGGCGGCAGCATTTTGAAAATCTCCTCCGGAGGATTTTGCAGATCCGCATCCAGCGTGACGACCACTTCGCCTCGAGACTGAGCGAATCCGGCCATGACGGCGGCATGCTGCCCATAATTACGGTTGAGAAAGACTCCTATGATCGGACTTTCCGGTTCCATGGCGGCGCCGCGGATAATATCTTGAGAATTGTCGCTACTTCCGTCATCAACCAGAATAATTTCGTGAGGTTTGTTTAGCGTTACACAGACTGCCCGGCAACGCTGCATCAGCTCTGGAAGATTAGCCTGCTCGTTGAAAACCGGGATAACCAGTGACATCCAGGGGGTATGCATTATTTTGTTTTTATTCTTGTTAATATTGATTTGATTGCTGCGACGACACGGCTGACATCTTCCTGTCTCATATCCGGAAACAAGGGCAACGATAAAATTCGCTCTGAGTTCCATTCGGTGTTGGGTAACCCACCTTCAGGAAGTAACGGCATATGATCACGGTAGTATTTCTGCGAGTGAACCGCCCGAAAGTGGAGTCCGGTTCCGATCCTCTTCTCGCGCAGGGCGTCCATGAATGCATCCCGCTCCAGCCCTGTCCGTTCCACATTCAACCGCACTACGAACAGGTGCCATGAATGTTGCATCGGATAGTCCGGGAGACCGAGTGGTTCAATTTCATCAACAGCGTCTAATTGATTTTGATAGTCTGCCGCCAGAGCTGTCCGCTTACGATCCATTACTTCCAGCCGGGCCAACTGACCAATACCCAGAGCCGCATTCATGTCCGGAAGGTTGTATTTGAAACCCGGCTCCAGGACTTCAGCCTGGGGCGCACGCTGCTGGGTCTCTCGGTCAAAGGCATCGACACCCAGGCCATGAAATTTCAGGCGACGAATGCGTTCTGCCAGGGATTTATCATCGGTGCAGAACATGCCGCCTTCTGCCGTAGTCAAATTTTTAATCGGATGAAAAGAAAAAATTGCCGTACCCTGCTGGCCGATCATTCGATTTTTGTAAGCAGAGCCTATGGCGTGTGCAGTATCTTCAACCAGAGGAATACCTCTGGCCACAGACAAGCCCTGTATCTTGTCAAGATCCAGTGCGGCACCTGCAAAGTGTATGGGGACAATTAACCGGGTTCTTCGACTGATATGGGGCTCAATCAAGTCGGCTGTCGTCATCAGCGTATCCCGATCCACATCCACTAATACCGGTGTTGCGCCCCTGGCAACAATCATATTGACCGTTGAGACCCAAGTTAGAGAGGGCGTAATCACTTCATCTCCCGGCCCTATGTCCATAGCGTGTAATAACAAATGCATCCCCGCGGTTGCGGACGAAAGCGCTATCGCATGCTGACACCCGACCCGCTCACAAAAGCGCCGTTCGAATTCTGTCGCTTTAGGACCTGTCGTAATCCAGCCGGATCGAAGCACATCGATGACTTGCTGGATCTCCTGCTCACTGATGGACGGGCGGGAAAAAGGCAAAAATCCATTGTCCGTGGAGGTCTCTCGTTTCGGTCTTATCATTTTTGATGCCGGAAAAAATCAAGATTGTTTATACCGTACTAATTTCGATCTACATCTTAATTCCCCAATCTGAAGAAAAGCTGAGGAACCATAAAATAGAAATTCCTTTTCCTAAAGGTGTCCCGCTATTGTGTACTCTGATTCCAACAAAAGAAACTTGCTTGGTATAATCTGAATCATAAAATGCCGAGGCATAGGACACAATGAAACTATTACTGGTGGAAGATTCTAAACGGCTTCAGCGATCAATCAGTGCGGGATTACGAAATTTTGGTTATGCTGTCGATCAGGCATACGATGGCAAACAGGGGCTTTCTTTCGGTGAAACCAACAGCTATGACGTTATCATTCTTGATCTTATGCTGACTGAAATCGACGGTCTAACGGTACTTGCCCGACTACGCCGGAAAGGTATTAAATCCCATGTTTTGATTCTTTCCGCCAAAGACCAGATGGAAGACCGCGTTCGGGGATTGAACCTGGGAGCAGACGACTATCTGGTGAAACCCTTCTCATTTGACGAATTGTTGGCACGCATCCGCGCCTTGCTCCGACGCCAGCTCGATAGCAAGGCACCAGTCGTTGAAATCGGGCCCATTTGCATTGATACCCTAGGTTGCAAGGTATCCTTCAATGGTAGTGCTGTACATCTAACGCGCTCGGAATTCATCCTCCTGGAGTATCTGGTTGGCCGGCGTGGGCAGGTATTTTCCCATGATCAAATCATTGATCAACTTTACGATAGCCAAACTTACGTGACGAGAAATGTAGTTGAAGTGCATATCAGTCAAATTCGGAAAAAGCTCAATGCCGCGGGTGCACCGGTGTTGATCAAGAACAAGAGGGGTTTCGGATACGTTGTCGAATAAAATCTATTCCATAGGAAGACAGCTTACCCTTGTTGTCATTCTAGGCGTAGCCCTTGTTCTTGCGGCTTCATCGGTTCTGCTGAATATCGTAACGGGCACGGAAATGAAAAAATTTTTCGACTACGCTCTGTTGGATAAAGCGCGCGCTTTGGAAACATTGACCGAAATAGATAAAGGTAAGATCGACCTCGAATTTGTAGATAAGATTATGCCAGAATTCGAAGATAAAAAAGACCCACAATATTTCGAGCTATGGGTCGATGGGAATACAGTCATTGAGCGCTCAGGCTCGTTGAATGATCATGACCTTCCACAGACCGGTTTGCAACTTGGCGAACACCGGTTCGGCGACCTGGTATTGCCGGACGGCCGCTTGGGGCGACTTGTCGAAATCACGTTTGTGCCCCAAGTGGAAGATGATAATGAAAACGATCAATGGATGACTGGAAATAGTCGGATAGCTTTTCCGGCGGTAACCCTGGTTGTTGCCAGGGAACGTGTCAGTCTTGATCGCCAAATCATGACCAACCGGGTCACTATCACTGCTACGATGAGTGTGGTACTCGTTTTGATTGCAATCCTGGTCAGTAAGTACGTAAAAGACGGTTTTTCACCGGTTAATCGACTGGCCTACCAGGTTCAAAATATAAACGAAAATCAACTGGGAACGAGAATCACCCACCAGGGGCCACAGAGTATTGAGTTGGCACCCATAGAGCAGCAGATTAACCATCTTCTCGACCGGTTGGAGAAGGCCTTTGCAAGGGAGCGGCAGTTTTCATCCGATGTCGCCCACGAACTGCGAACACCCGTGGCGGAACTTAAGTCTCTCGCTGAAGTGGGAGGGATGCGCCCTGAAGATCAGGACACTGTCTTGGCATTTTTTAACGATGTGAAAATTATAGTCCGGCAAATGGAAAAAATCGTAACGAGTTTGCTTACGTTGGCACGACTGGACGCGGAACGGGGCCGGATTAATACTGTTCGCTTTCTACTGAGTGACTTGGTGGATAGCACTTTACATCGGATACCGGAAGTTCCGAAAAATAACAAGTTTTTTGAAAACAGTGTACCCCGTGATCTTGCCATTCACACGGACAAGGATAATCTTGAGATAATTTTGAAAAACCTACTCCTCAATGCAATCGCATACAGTCCGAAAGGGGCAATTATCAGGATCAGCACCGAACGGTATGAACAGGGGGTTCGCCTTTTCGTATCAAACCCGGCCACTGATCTGGACACCGCGGATATCCCCCATATGAAGGAGCGTTTTTGGCGTAAAGACCAAGCGCGAAGCAACTCTCAGCACAGTGGCTTGGGGTTGTCGCTCGTCGACGGGTTGGCAGCGGCAATGGGATTGGAGATGAAACTTGAGCTAAACAGCAATGGGGAATTTACTGTTTACTTATTCACCCTCTCTACTAGTCCTCTCAATTAGCGGCTAACTCCTAACATTAAGCCATCGGCTCTGCCGGTGCGATGCAAGTAGGTTTGGCAGTTCCGGCGTAAATACTGACAAATTCTCCTCAGAACCCGCCAAGTTCAGACAACCTAATGGAATGGTCCGCCCCACTTCCTAACCGGCCTCACAAGGGCCATGATGTTAATTTTCAAACAAACATCAAAACAGAAGCAGGACAAACCATGAAACAGAATAACGCAAATAACGAAAAAAAAGTGATAAAAGTATTAGGCATTGACCTGGCCAAAAACAGTTTTCAGCTTCACGGCGTCGATAAAAACGGCTATGCTGTTCTCAAAAAGAAGCTGAGCCGTAATAAATTGGCTGCTTTCATTACCAATCTACAGCCTTGTCTAATCGGGCTAGAAGCGTGTGGTGGAGCCCATCATTGGGTCCGTACTTTTATCCAGAT
>Ga0209992_10001706_pt1 | contig 22087 bp, 15 predicted proteins | sample 2SBtaG_2_FD_182564 | JGI IMG/M metagenome (GOLD analysis project Ga0209992, IMG submission 182564) | Deep subsurface microbial communities from Kolumbo volcano to uncover new lineages of life (NeLLi) - 2SBTROV12_ACTIVE470 metaG (SPAdes)... | ecosystem: Environmental > Aquatic > Marine >... | reverse complement strand
GAAGTTAATTATGATGACTTCAATGTCTCACAAAGGCGATGCTACATTTTTTGCTCACTTGGGTTTCGATGGATATTTTCCCAAACCTGCAACTACATTTGATTTATTTGCAGCTCTATCAATAGTAGCAGAAGATGGCGAAGCCCTTAAAGGTGCGAAGCCTTTAGTAACAACTCATTACATAAAATCGCTAAAAGCAAAATCAGCTTTGAAACCTGAAAAGGTAAACTGGGGTGAGGATATTTGTATTTTGTTAGCGGAAGATAATAGAGTTAATCAAATTGTTGCACAGAGCATGCTGGAAAAACTAAAGTTAACGAATATTGATATCGTTGCAAACGGCAAAGAGCTGATACAAAACTTATTAAATATAACCCGGGATATTAAATACACAGTCATTTTAATGGATTGCCAAATGCCGGAGATAGACGGCTATGAGGCCTCGCGGGCGATTAGAGCTGGAAAAGCAGGGGAGAGTTATAAAGATATTCCGATAATTGCAATGACAGCTAATGCGATGGTTGGTGATAAAGATAAGTGCCTAGAAGCAGGTATGGATGACTACATTTCCAAGCCAATAAAACCCGAAGTTTTGTTCGAACGTTTGTTACAATGGCTTCCCTACAAAGAAATAGAATCATGAGATTAAAAGAGTTTGAACTTATTTTTTCGAAGTGTGAATCAATCCCTGCTTATATTAACAGTCTTCTTAATCACTATTATTATCGCTTCAAATGAAAGCTTCTTACTGGTTACATTATCCTATTTGGTCATAACAAATCTTATTTTTTGTGTTTTGTTTTTATTTGACAAAAAGCGCGCAAAATTGGAAGGGCAAAGAATAAGCGAGTTTAGTTTGACTGTCGCTGCGCTGCTATCGTTTAATCTTTCAACTTTATTGATGCAAGCATTAATACGCCATAAGACAAGAAAATGGCAATTCAACGGTAAGCTCTTTATTACGTTTGTAACGCAAAACATAATTTTAATCTCCTACTTCGTGCTTGAAACCTTCTTCAAAGCCTGAAATACACAACTCATTGTTATGCTTTATCATCATAACTAAGCTGTTAAAATACCCTTAAATTTTAGGGGCTGAGAAATCAAATGAAAAGAACAAAACTAGTAAATCAATTAACTGAACTATTGAAACCATTTTCTATTAGCGACTATTGCCCGAATGGTTTACAAGTTGAAGGGGCTAACGAGGTAAAAAAAATCGTGACGGGTGTTACTGCTAGTCAGGCGCTGATTGATGCAGCGATAGAAGCAGGTGCAGATGCGATTTTGGTCCATCATGGCTTTTTTTGGAAAGGTGAAGACCAAACTATTACAGGTATGAAGCAAAGGCGTATTAAAGCGTTACTAGAACACAACATTAATTTACTTGCATATCATTTACCCCTAGATGTACACCCTGAACTTGGCAACAATGCGCAACTAGGCGAGTTACTCGATATAACATATGAAAGACCACTGGAGCCGTGGAATAAAAACTGTGTAGCAGTGAAAGGCAAACTTAAAACACCAATGAGTTTAGAGGCATTTGCGCAATTAGTAGAAGAGAAACTTGATAGAAAACCATTAATAAATCAAGCGGGCGATCATCTAATCAAAACCATCGCTTGGTGTACAGGTGGAGGTCAGAATTTTATTGACATGGCTGCAAGCCAAGGCATTGATGCCTATTTAACAGGTGAAGCCTCAGAGCAGACTATCCACAGCTCAAATGAACAAAACATTCACTTTATTGCAGCCGGTCATCACGCTACTGAGCGATATGGTGCCAAAGCTTTAGGCGAGTACCTTGCTAAAACATATGATTTAGACGTTGAATTTATTGATATCAATAATCCGGTTTAATCGCTGAATATGAGTAATAAGGGTAAAAACTACAAAGATAAATTAGCGCGAGATAGAAGCTTTAATTCTATCTCGCAAAAATTTAAGAAGAATATTTACGGTACACCTAAAGGAAAAATACGAGAAGCAGTTTTAAAGCGTGATTTTTCTCAGCATATTCCATGGCTGGAAAATACGACTTCGCCAAAGCGAATAATTGATATTGGTGGTGGGCAGGGGCAGTTAGCGATTTATTTAGCAAGTTTGGGTCATGAAATCACGCTGATGGATATTTCAGAGGATATGCTTCAACTTGCAAAAGAGCACGTGAAGCAAGCGGGTTTTAGTGCTCAATTTAAATTTATTCACGCACCATTACAGGCATTGCCTGAATTAAAGTTAGGTACTTTCGATTTTGTTCTATGTCATGCTGTACTTGAGTGGTTAGTTGACCAAGTTGAGGCGATTACAGTTTTGACAAAGCTCGTCAACGATTCTGGTTATTTGTCTTTAATGTACTTCAATAAAGATGCGCATTTATTTGCAAATATGGTCTATGGAAACTTTGATTATGTAAATCAAGGTTTGCATGTGAAACAGAAAGTTGGTTTGAGTCCTAATCATCCTGTAGAACCTGAAGTTGTAGATAATGCTTTAAGTTGCGAAAATTTTGAGCGTATCTGTAAAACGGGTGTACGTTGTTTTCATGATTATTTGCGAGAGCTTGAAAAAGGCAAAGCGCAATTTGATGTCTTACTTGAATTAGAACTTAAATATAACCAACAAGAGCCCTATGCGTCGCTCGGTCGTTATACGCATTTATTACTTCAAGCAAACTATTGAATCTCTTAAGTTGAACTTAAATAAAAAGCCCTTAAACGAGGGCTTTTTCAATTTATTTTGGTTCTATTTATCAGTCATTAACGCCTTGACGTATTTTACAGGTGTACTGCCATAGCTTAAAAACTGCTCATGAAACGCTTTTAAGTTAAAGTCATCACCTTGAGTGGCTTTTAATGATTCTCTAAAATCATAAATCTCTCTATAACCACTGTAGTAACTAGTTAACTGGACTTGGCTCAATGTCGCACGACGCCATTTACCTTCGGCTTCCGCTTTTTCTTGGAAAGCACCATTTATTAACAGGTCTAAGCCTTCTTCTTTGCTGATCCCTTTCACTTGAATAGCATAATCTAGAATAGTGTTACAGATGACACGAAGATTCCACTTATAGTACATAAGCCACATTTCTGGCTCAAAATCACCATAGCCTTCTTCAAGCATCATACGTTCAGTATACACAGCCCAACCTTCAATCATGGCGCCATTCGCAAAAATACTTTTAATTAAAGAAGGAGACTCGTTTGAGTAAACTAATTGCGTATAGTGGCCAGGGATCGCTTCATGAATATTTAAGATCTGTAAAATCCAGTGGTTATATTCTCTTAAATATGACTCAGCTTGCTCATCAGACATGTTATCTAATGGAGTTACATTATAATAAGTGTTTTCTTTTTTATCGTATGGGCCGGGTGCACTAACAGATGCACCAGCAAAACCACGCATATACTCTGGTGTTTCACGAACAACTAGCGGCTTTTCAGGATCAAGCGTGATCAGATCTTTTTCTCTGACGAATGCTTCTAAATCTGGAATTTGGCGCTTAATTTCTGGTACGAATTCGTCACGAGCAACATGTTTGACCGAAAGGTGCTTGATGAGTTTCGCTACCGCATCTCTGTCTTTAGATGGACGCTTAATGTTCGGGAAATACATAGGCCAAAGTTCATCTGTGATCTTTACCATTTCTGTAGTTACACGATCTTTGTCAGCAACTGCTTTGTGATACATCTCTTTTGCGCTATAACCCGATTGAATATCTAGTGCGAACTTCTCTTCATAAAGCTTTTCACCAATTCTAAATGAACGCGCGTTACCATTTTCTACAAGAGACTTTTCAAGTTCAGATAGGAAGTCGATGTAGCCATTGATTGCGTCTTTTGCTGCATTGAAACGCTTAACAAAAAGTGCTTTATCACTCGAAGATAAATTTGAAGCTTCAACTTGCGTTAATAGCTCATCTTTTAGCACACTAAAAGCGCCTTTGTTTTGGCCGATTGCAAGCTGGGTATATTCTAAAGTTGGGTTATCAATGTTTGCTTTTGCAGCATCGTAATATGCAGGCACGTATTGAAGACGTTTTAAAACGGTAGCAAATTTGTCGTCATCAGTTTTAAAGCGGCTATTCAAAATTGTCGCAAACCCACCAGATATATTGTAGTTAGACGGGTTCCATTGCCAGCTTTTAAAGGTTTCTGAATGCCAAATAGTACGCTTCAAAGCATTTTCAATTAGATAATAATCTGTTTTTTGTGCTGTAGGTAATGAGTCTAAATCGAACTTTGCTAGTTCGTTTAATTTTGCATTAGCAAAAGCCAATGTGCTATCACGATAAGCTTGATTTGGAATACTGATAATATCATCGTATTTACCGTAGCCTGCCCATGCAGAATGCTCAGGGAACTGTTTCCAATAATCATGGATAAACTGTTCAGAGAAGTTAGCGAAATTTTGTTGTACTTGAACGCTGTTATTTTCAGTTTGTTGGGTAACTGTTTGCGAGCAAGCAGTTAATCCAAGCGCTGCGATAAGTACGAGCGAGAGTGCAGTTTTTTTCATGGGTGTTCCTTGTTAGTGATTCTCGCCTATTTTATCAGTTTTTTCATGATTTAATTGTGCATCAGGGCTAGAAGGTAAAAAAGCTGCGCCGGATTGCGATTTGCCACAGATATCATCTGGGTTATACATAGGGCACTGCGTCATAGATAAACAGCCACAGCCAATACAGCCATCAACTTTTTCTCTTATCTGTTCTAAATACTCAATTTGCTTGGTCAGTTGTGCGCGCCATCGTTGAGATAAGTTTGACCAATCTTTCTTATTTGGAGTTCTATTATCCGGCAACGCATCAAGTGTTTCTTTGATGTCTTGCAATGTGACACCCATATGCTGTGCTGCTTTGATCACGGCAATTCGCCTGAGCACATCGGGTTTATATCGACGTTGATTTCCTTGGTTTCGCCAACTTCTGATCAATCCTTTGGTTTCATAGAAATGCAGGGTCGACACTTTTACGCCTGCACGCTTGGCAATATATCCAACAGACAAGGTTGCGTCTTGAAGTGGTTTGCTCATCATAGTCTCATAAAAACGTGTTTTAGAGACTTTAAACACATTTATATGAATTTGCTAATGGTATAAAGTGTCAATATGTAACAGTTTTCGTGATATTTCACGAGGAAAGCTATGTCTCACTTACTTAAACGCCTGCTAAATGACCCTGAACTATTACTTAACTCAGTTGGTGAAGGTATTTACGGTTTCGATTTATCCGGTAATGCGGTATTTATAAACCCTGCTGCTGAGCGTATGACAGGTTGGAAAGCCGAAGAACTAATTGGTAAAAAAATACACCAATACCATCACCATAGTCATGCTGATGGTTCACCGTATCCCGCAGATGAGTGTAACATTTACTGCACTATGTTTGACGGCAAAGTGAGGCAAATATCCGATGAAGTATTCTGGAGAAAAGATGGTACTAGTTTCCCTGTTGAATACACCTCAACACCCGTATTTAAAGATGGGCAGATCATTGGGGCGGTCGCGATATTTCGCGATGTAACAAAGCAGCACGAAGCAGAAAGCGCACTAAGAGCAGCATTAGAGCAAGTTCAGACCTTAACTGAGCAATTAAAAGAAGAAAATTCTTACTTGCTGGAAGAATTAAATTCAGATTGGCAAGAGTCTGGGCTAGTCGGACAAAGTCATATATTCCAAACCATGCTTGAGCAAATCAATTTGGTTGCACAAACAAGTAGTACAGTCTTGATTTTGGGTGAAAATGGTACTGGTAAAGAGCTTGTTGCCAGAAATCTCCACAGATTGAGTAATCGAGGTAATAAACCATTTGTAAAAGTAAATTGTGCGGCTTTTACGCCTAGTTTATTAGAGTCTGAGTTATTCGGACATGAAAAGGGGGCATTCACAGGCGCCAATGAGAGAAGAAAAGGGCGCTTTGAACTTGCAGACACCGGCACTTTATTTTTAGATGAAATTGCTGAGTTATCGCTAGAGGCACAAAGTAAACTTTTGCGCGTACTTCAAGAGCAAGAGTTTGAACGTGTAGGTGGCAGTAGAACACTTAAAGTAGATATTCGTATCATAGCGGCAACCAATAAAGATTTGTGGCAAATGGTTGGAAAAGGTGAATTTAGAATGGATCTTTATTATCGACTCAATGTTTTTCCTATCAGAGTACCGAGTCTCAAAGAGCGAAAAGAAGATATTCCATTGCTGTGTACAAATCTCATTAATCAACTGAATAAAAGGCTTGGTAAACACTTAATGGGGCTGACAAAGGCAGCGATAGAAAAGCTGCAAGCTTATGATTGGCCGGGAAATATTAGAGAATTACAAAATATATTAGAGCGTGAAGCTATTTTGTCTAAAGGTAGATTAGTTTCAATAACTCAGCCATTAAATATGACGAATGATCAAGTACTTGAAGGTCAAAGTTTGAGGCTTGATGAGGCAGAGAAGCTTCATATTGAGCATGTACTTGAATTAACTAATTGGAGAATAGCGGGTTCAAAAGGTGCTGCGATTAAATTAGGGCTTCCCGAAAGCACATTGCGCTCAAAAATGAAAAAATTAAAAATCACCAAAATTCGTGAAATATAGCGCTTAGCGTGATATGTCACGAAGTGATGATTTTAATTAAGTAAAAAATACACAAAAATCAAAACTTTAAAAACTTTCAAATTGGACTGAAACTTGCTCTAAAGATATTAATCAATGTTATTAGAGCAAGTAATATGAAGTTTGATATAAAAAAAGAAGACATGATCATTAAGCCGCATAAATCGGAGGGCCCGATTTATGTGCGAGAACAAAAAGGTTTTTTCCAAAAAATCCGTCGTAATCTTGGCTGGGTTTTAATGCTAACTTTTATTGCTATCCCTTGGCTGCAATATAACGGGCAGCAGGCTGTATTGTTTGATGTCGGCAGCCAACATTTTAGAATTTTCGGCCTAACATTTTTGCCACAAGACTTTATGATCCTGGCTTGGGTATTTATGGCAGGGGCGTTTGCACTTTTCTTTGTGACCAATTGGCTGGGCCGAGTATGGTGTGGTTATGTTTGCCCACAAACCATTTGGATGCTGATGTTTACTTGGGTGGAGCACCGTATTGAAGGCAGTCGCAATAAACGTATTAAATTAGATAAAGGCCCTTGGGATGCAAAAAAAATTGCCTTAAAAACAGCTAAGCATAGTGCATGGCTAGCCATCTCTCTTTTCACCGCTACGTCATTTATGGCGTATTTTGTACCAGCACAAAAATTATATATCGACATGTTTACACTAGAATGGTCAGGCCTAATTAGTTTTTGGGTCTTCTTATTTGCATTCTGTACATATGGCAATGCTGGCTTTTTAAGAGAGAAAATGTGTACGGTTGCTTGTCCTTATTCTCGTTTTCAATCTGTTATGTTTGATAAAGACACACTTTTAGTAACCTATGACGCACAACGAGGCGAATCTCGAGGTAAGCGTAAACGAAAACAAGAACCAAAGGAGCTTGGACTTGGTGACTGCGTTGACTGTAACTTGTGTGTTGAAGTTTGCCCTGCAGGTATAGATATTCGAAATGGTCTGCAATATGAATGTATAAATTGTGGTTTGTGTATTGATGCTTGTGATGACACGATGGATAAATTCGGCTATGCAAGCGGGTTGATTAAATATCAGAGTGAGCATGAGGCATCAGGAAACAAAACGGATCCGTTTAGGCTAAAGCTAATTGGTTATGCAACTCTTACAGCATTTATCATTTTAACTATGGTGGTGTGGACATTTAATCGTACCCCAATTGAAGCATCTGTCATTCGAGACCGTAACGCGCTATATAGAGTGAACTATGAAGGGTTAGTTGAAAACCCTTATACACTGAGCGTAATTAACAAAACGCAATCTACCATGACCTATACTGTTAGCCTGCAGGGTTTAGACAATGCGCGGCTTAATGCACCAGATGTGATTGAAATCGAAGCAGGGCAGATGTTGCAAATACCCGTCACCGTTATTAAAGATGGTTATGACCTAAAGTTTAAAGCAACACCCATTAGTTTTACGATTGAGTCTAAGCAAAGAGCAGACATAAAAATTACGAAAGAAAGTTACTTTTATAGAAACTGATTAATCATATGGGGCTTGTATTAGCCCCTTTTTGAGGAAACTCAGATATATTTGTTAACTGAACGACATCTTTGGGTTAGATCTTAAGAGAAAATAATGGACATTATTTGAGAGATCCTAATTAGTTAGAAAAGACACATTTTAAGTGTCTTAACAATAATAATGTATTTTTACTTTATAAATTATTGTCAACGTTTTACTTGTGATTTATTGATTGTTTAATTTATTGGCTAAATTCTGTTGCAAACTTTCTGGAACCCATCTCAGCATTAACGCAGTGTACTCTGGTGAAGTCTTAATCTTTCTGAGGCTGATATCAGCTTTTTCTAAAAAGACCTGACTTTCTTTAGATTTATTACACCCAATAAAGCCTGAGACGGTTTTTGGCGATTCAGCGATTTGTAGTTGAACAAACTGACGCTCTTTTTTTAGCTTCGATTGAAGATAAAGGTGTTCACCGGGGTAACCAATAATTAAGTCGACTCTCTTCTTAAGTAACATATATGTGAGGCTCTGTAATGAATCTTTGCCTGCGCGAATTATAATTTCGTCTTGTGGAATGTTAAGGATAATCTTATCAACATGTTGCCCATACGAACGCTCAGTTGATTTGCCAAGAATCAGATTATTTTTAAAGATAAGGTCTTTTAATGAAGTCGTTGTAATACCTTTTGGTATTATTGTTTCAGCAACATCTGAGAGCATCGCAATTGTGGGTGCTAGACCAATAGTAGAATACTGTTTAGAAAAATAAAACAGTTGTTTTCTTTGCTCAGTTTTATAAAGTGACAATATGCATGTTGTGTTTTTGCTGTGTTGTAATTCAAATAAAGCACGGCTAGATGGAATAAATATCTGTTTAAATTTATATTCAGGAAGCGACTGCTTTAATTGATTTATGATAGCTTCGTCTCTACCTTTCCCCTTATCTACCCCCTCAAATATGTAATATGGTGCAAAGTCTACTTTTAAGAAAGTGACAGTTTTAGCAATTGATTCAAAACCCAATAGCAGAAAAAAAATAATAACGAGGAGCTTGAGCATTTTTATACATTTTGAGTATACAGATATTAAGTGTAGCAAATAGTTAATATAAGATTCTAAATAAACAAAATCTTTACAATTATTTATCAGGTGGTAAATTGAGGTGGAGATAATTTAACATCACCAATTCGTTGTTCAATGGTAAAATATGAAAGTTAAATAAGAGTCTGTTAATAAGGGCCAACAGCTATGAGAACATTAATTGTATCCGACATCTTTGGTTGCACAAACCAACTGAAAAAATTCTCTGAGCAGTTTTCTGGTGAAGTACAAGTTGTTTCCCCTTATGAAGTAACGGAACCAGATAATGAACTGCAAGAACAATCAATGTACGATGAGTTTATAGATAGGCTAGGTCATGATGGCTACTCAAATAAAGTACAAGAAGCACTGATTAAATTTAGTCCTGATTTTATAATTGCTTTTAGTGCGGGTGCTACTGCTGCTTGGCGTGCTTTAGCCATGACTCCCTTGAAGCGTGTGCAAAAGATGATTGCCTTTTATCCTGGTCAAATTAGACATTTCACAAATTTAAACCCGAATTGTCATGTTGATATCTACTTTCCCTATGTTGAAAAGCATTTTGATCTTAATCCTGTTATTAATACACTGAAGACAATTCCATGCCTTTACGTCATTAAGTCACGGTATAAGCATGGATATATGAATGCATTATCTGAAAACTTTAACCATGACGCATACCTGCATTACTCTCATATTTGCTTAAATGAGCAACAAAACCTTCAAGAAATAACAGACAATCATCTTTTTTCTTGTCAGGTGTAGATTATATTTTGTAATTTACAAGTAGATTATTGAAAAACAAAGTTAAGTATCTGCTTTGGTCACATAAGACATTTAAACTATACTACGTCATGCACAGCTAAATCTGCACTGAGAGTATGGAAATGTCTAATTTATCCCCGAAAAGTTTTCTATTTACACTAATATATTTGCCTTTAATGCAACCGCTTTTTTCATACGCGGACGAAAGTATTGAAGTGATCGAAGTTTATGCTCAAAAAAGAAAGCAAATTGAAAGTAAAGTCAGCGTGACTGTTAATCAAGTGAAAGGGGAGCTTTTAAATAGTACTGGTCTAAAAGATACAACAGAATTAGGATTACTTATTTCAGGACTCAAAATCAGTCAAAATGCAGCAGAAGGTACGCCACCCGCAATAAATATTAGGGGAATAGGTTTAATAGATTACAATACTGCAAATACATCACCGGTAGCTATGTATATTGATGGTGCATCAGTTGGCTCTGCTAATAATCAGTTACTAAACTTATTTGATATTGAACAAGTAGAAGTTTTGAAAGGCCCTCAAGGTACTTTGTTTGGTCGTAATAGCACCGGTGGTGCAATACTGATCCGAAGTAAACGTCCTGATGCTGGTGATTATGGGCAACTAACAGCCGGTGCAGGCACTGATGGTTTTTACAAGAGCAATGGCTTTTACAATAAACAGATAAATGACACATCAGTGTTTAGGGCAGCGTTTAGTCATAATCGCTATGACTACACTAGTTATAATGTCTTTTCTTCTTCTCCAGAAGCGGGTATGGAGCAAAGTGATTTTCGATTAAGCTATCTTGGCCAATGGGATGAAGTTGAGTGGTATTTAAATTTAAATTATAGTCACTGGGATGGCATTGCTCAGCCTGTCGGAAATATAGGTATATTTGCAGATCCTGTTAATGGTGTCATATGCTCAGTTAGTGATATTAATGCAGGGAACTGTGTAGATGCATTTGGGTTTAACGACGGGGTTGATGATTTTTGGGCTGTAAGTGTAAATAATGATTCACCTCATCATGGTATTAATAAAGGTTGGACAAGTGAGTTAACTTGGCAGTTAAGCAACGACATCTCTGTAATTTTGCTAAACAGTTTTAATCGTTTAGATAGAGAGCATGCATTCAATTGCGATGGCTCACCTGCGAGATTATGTGAAGGTCAGTTGGGTGTTAAAGCCGAAGTTTTAAATAACGAAATTAGGGTGAACTATAAATTTGGCGATGACCATCTCACACTTGGGTTATTCTCACTGCAAGAAAGAATCTATCAAGACAACTACAATGACATTTTGAGAGATTTGCGCGGTACGCCATTTGGTAGTAACTCAGCTAATTTCTTTTATGACAATGACTTAATTAGTAAGTCTTTCGCATTGTTTGGACAATATGATTGGCAACTCTCAGAGAGTTTAATCCTAACATCAGGTCTTCGTTACTCTGACGAAGTGTTTGAATATGACTCAACAAGTAACATTAATGTCGTTGCAGATCCTAACTCATTAGAAGGGGTTTTATTGCCTTTCTATAACGTAGTGGGCGAAGTGCAACATGATGATATTTCAGGAAAATTTTCATTAAATTACTCATTGAGTAACAATCACTCAGTATTCTACAGTTTGAGCAATGGTTTTAAAAGTGGTGGTTATTATGGGGGATATTTATCAAGTCCTGAGCAAGCAACGCTCGCAGATTACGGCCCAGAAGAGCTCATTTCGAATGAGGTTGGTGGTAAATATATCAATGACAATAAAACGTTAAAAGTAAATTGGGCTTTTTACCACTATGATTATAAGGGTCAACAAGTCTTCATGAATCAACCGTCTCTCGTAGAAGGTGCCCCTCCGATACAACTTCTAGAAAACGTTGGTAACTCAAAAATTTATGGCACAGACATTGATGTTAAATATAGATTAACAAGTAACATTAATACTACCTTTGGCTTAAGCTTTATTCCTCATGCGGAATTTGAAGAATATATTGACCCACTTGGAAATGAACTAACAGATCACCGCTTACCTTTTACTTCAGAAGTGAATATAAATGGTGCGCTTTCATATGAAACAGACTTTCAAAATAATCTCGCAGTAAAAACCACGTTAGGTTTTGATTACCAGTCGGATTATTATTTTGATCAAAATCAAAATATACTCGCTCATCAACCAAGCTATACATTGTGGTATTTGAATAGCCAAGTTACTTTTGAACACTATCAGTTGAGAGTTTGGGCTAAAAATCTATTTGATAAAGAATACAGTCACTTAAAATTTGATTTGTCTAGCTTCTTAGGCATGTTAGAAGATTTTAAAGGTGAGGGTAGACGTGTTGGGCTAGAGATTTCATATGACTTTTGATTAATATAATGAATAAATGTAGTAGAGTCGTTGGCTAAATAAATGCGTAAATCGATACTTTTTATTACGCTCATTATTTCTAGTATTGTGTGTGCGGTGTCACACGCACAGACATTTGATTATCACCATAATATGCAAGAAACAAACTTGCATGATTCAGCCTTGTTATTACAATCGAAAGAAAATGAGTCTTTCCCTACAAACTATGAATCTTTAGAAGAGTGGCAACAGGGCCTAGAAATACAGCCAAAGAAAGCCCTTTTTGGTGGAAAGTATTGGCTTGTAACTGAACTTATCAATCATACCAACGACACAGAGTTTGTCTTATATCCATACAATACCGTTGTTTCAAAAATAGAAAGTAAGTTATTCAGCGCTGATGGTACTATTCAGACTTTTGTGACAGGAGGCGAAGTCAGCAATGAGTTTGCTTTTCATTATGGTAACTCGGTTCGGCTTAATCCGAATGAAAAATATGTATTGGTTACCTCTTTTGAAAGTGAATTTTTTTACACCCCTATTAAATTTGTTATCAAACCTAAAGAAGTGTTCGAGCGTTTAGTCGTTACTGAAAATCTGGTAATGATTTTATGCTTTGGCGTCGGCGTAGTTTTAGGCTTGTACAATCTACTCATTTACTTTGGTTCCAAAGACAAAACGCATTTATATTACTCATTATTTGCTATTTGCTGGGTTTTTGCATGGAGTCACTTTTTTCACATTTCTGACCAACTATTTGGTTTGTACTCGCCGAACTTGCACTGGGTTGGATTTGCTTTAACACCCATTACAAATATCTTGTTCTACATTAATTTACTCAAACTGAAGGACACTCACCCTAAAATCACAAATGGTTCATTAATACTCGGTGTGGTCGCTGCGTGTGGCATACCAATGGCTATGTTGTTTCCAAGTTTCGGTTTTCTTTGGGCAACAATTGTTACTGGTGTAGCACTTTGCTTGGGACTGTATGTTGGATTTTTACGGATCAGTGAAGGCTTTAAGCCCGCAAGATACTTTGTTCTTGCTTATATCGCTATGGCAATTCCAAATATGATAGGCAATCTAACAAACCTTGGTGTGTTGCCTCCATCAAGTTTAAATCTTTATTTACTCGGTTTAATAGGAACAGCGATGGATGCATTATTGCTGGCTTTTGCTGTTGCAGATAAGTTTAGATTGACCAATCTAGAAAATATTGAGCTAAACAAGAACCTTGAATTAAAAGTACTGCAAAGGACACAAGAACTTGAAGATTTAGCTTCAGAGTTACGCGATGCCAGTGAGGCAAAAAGTCGGTTCTTAGCAAATATGAGCCATGAAATAAGGACGCCAATGACGTCAATAATTGGTTACGCTGATGGAATTCTACTTGGTGATATAAAGCTCTCAGAAAAAGGCAATGCAGTTAATGTCATTCTCCAAAATGCCAGACATGTACAAAACTTGATAAATGACATACTAGATATGTCAAAGATTGAAGCAAACAGATTAGAGGTAGAATTAATTGAAGCTGATATGTTTAGATGCATTGCTGAAATTGAATCTCTCCTTGGCAAGCAAATAAGAGATAAAGGCCTAGAATTTGAATTAAATTATCATTTTCCATTACCGAATTTAATTGTTATTGACCCAACGCGATTTCGACAAATATTACTAAATTTGACTTCTAATGCTTTAAAGTTTACGAGTGTGGGCAAGATATGTATTGATGTGTCTTGTGGTAGTGAACAGTTACAAGTTTCAGTAAGAGATACTGGAATTGGGATGACCAAAGACGAAATTAAATCATTATTCACTGCATTTCATCAGGCAGATACATCTACAACACGTCGTTATGGGGGCACAGGCTTAGGACTAAATATATCTAAAAGTCTAGCTCGTAAACTTGATGGAGATATAACGGTTGAAAGTAATGTTGGCTCGGGTACAACGTTTACGCTCGAGTTAGGTTTGTACACTACCAAAGATACACAATGGGTAAGTAACCATGATGAGTTGCCGCAATCAAAATTAGATTTACAATCCTTAGATAAACTAGGCACGCTGAAAGGAAAAGTATTACTTGCTGAGGACCACCCCGATAATAGAAAACTGATAACGATTATACTTGAAGGCATGGGGCTTCAAGTTATCTCAGCAGAAAATGGTCAAGAAGCCGTTCAAGCTGTTTTAGATCATGAGTTTGATTTAATCCTATTGGATATTCAAATGCCTGTAATGGACGGTGAAGAGGCATTTAAGTTTATCCAAGCAACAGGCGTTAGTTCACCGGTATTAGCGTTAACCGCAAATACCATGACTCATGAAGTAGAGCGTTATCTAAAAATGGGCTTCGTTGATCATTTGTCAAAACCCATAGACAGAACAAAGTTCCATAAGAAGATTAGCCATTATCTCAATCTTGAAGTAGAAGAGTTAAACCTTCCTATCGGTGAATTTGAAGCGCTACAAAGTAATTACCTTCAGGGCTTAGATGAGCAAAAACAACTTTTGCACTCAAGTTTTGAAAATAGTGATTTTGTGGCACTGAAAAGGCATGTACATGCAATCAAAGGGACTGCGGGTATGTTCGAGTGTCATGAAATTCATAACTATGCGACACAGCTTGATGAATTACTTAAAAGCGGTAGTTTGGAAGGTACAGATGTACTGCTAGAGCTGTTAGTCAAAGCTATGTCTGATGCTTCAAAAGTAGTGATGAGTTAATCACTAGGTTTGTTTCTGCTGTTTACCAACAACATTACCTCTTTGTTATAGAACCTCGTTATGAATTAATCCTTTACATCGCACTATGATATGGTGGTATATTGTATGCAAAAAGCAAATTGGGACTTAAAGTGTACTCTAATCATAAAACAGGATTTGGAAATAGTTTTTACATTGCTAACCTCATGGAAATTTTTGAGCGATTAGCATGGTATGGATTTTTTGCGGTGTCATCTATTTATATGACCACGCCAAAATCACAAGGAGGTGTTGGGTTCTCTGATATTGAAAGAGGAGCAATTCAGGGTATTATTCCTTTCTTTTTATATTTGTTACCTGTTTTAACAGGTGCACTAGGTGATCGTATTGGCTATAAGAAAATGTTTATTATTTCTTTTGCCATTATGGCACCAAGTTACTTCTTCCTTGGGCAAGTCAAAGATTTTTGGCCATTTTTTATTGTACTGAGCTTAGTTGCTTTAGGTGCTGCGTGCTTTAAGCCAGTCGTTGTTGGTACAATTGCTCATAGCACCAATGACCAAAATAGAGGACTTGGGTTTGGTATTTTCTATACCATGGTGAATGTCGGCGGGTTTCTTGGTCCACTCATAGCCGGTGCAATGCGAGCGGTAAGTTGGGATGCTGTATTCATGATGTCTGCAGCATGGATATTATTAAATTTTGTACCTGTATTATTTTTTTACAAAAACCCGCCATCACTGAAGAAGCAAAACGATAAAAGTTTAAGAGAGACAATACATGAGGCACAAAGTGTGCTTGGAAATGGTCGTTTTGCTCTAGTCTTATTTGTTTCTATAGTATTACTAATGTGTGCGGGTGTTGAGTGGCTAACTTACCCTCAAGCGTTTTTGGCAATTATGATCTGGCTTATTTTAAATACAGTTTGGAACCTCGTCGCGAAAGAATGCGAAGCAAGCTGGTGGCAAGAGAAAATAAAAGTCAGTAATCCTAAATTCGCAATCTATCTTGCCATATTAACTGGTTTTTGGACTGTGTATAATCAACTTTTTTACACCATACCTCTGTTTATTCGAGATTTTGTTGATACAAAAGATTTAGTTCAGTTTTTGTCAATATTCGGGCAGGGCGCAGTCGATTTTTTTGCCTTTGTAGATGAAGAAAAAATTGCTGCTGCATTAGTAGGTTTGTTTAATGATATAAAGTTGAACAATGCCGTTGATTTTGAAACTTTGAGGCTAGAGTGGGTGCACTTAAAAGTAAATGTGCCTATTAGTGAATTAGAGAACTTGGTGAAAGAGTTAGGTTTAATTTCAAATAATACAAGTGAACTAAACAGTATACAAATAGAAGAATATATATCTCACCTTTTAGAATTCCGACAGGTTAATCCTGAGTATCTAATTAACTTAGATTTTGCTGCAATAATTTTATTACAAATTTTTGTTAGTTTGCTTTGCCAAAAGTTTAAATCAATATATGTACTCATTGCTGGTCTTATTATAATCGCAGCTGCATTTGTATTTCTTATTGGCTCTCAAAACAATATGGTTGGCTGGGTGATTACCATTGTAATTTTATTAATTGCATTAGGTGAAATGCTTACATCGCCAAAGAGTCAAGAATATGTGGCTAGCATCGCACCTAAAGAGCAAGCGGCTTTGTACATGGGGTATTACTTTGTTTCTATGGCATTAGGCTTTTTGTTTGCAGGTTTTTTGTCAGGCTGGAGTTATGCGAATTTAGCAATAGGGCAGAATAAACCAGAACTGATGTGGTCATTATTTGCAGCTATTGCTGGTGTAACGTCTATTGCGCTGTGGTGTTTTAATCGTTACTCAAAAAGTGAGGCTGCAGAGCAAATGATACCAATACGTAATGACACTTAATTGCATTATGTGATTGAACCTGATTGCAGTTGTGCCGAAGGTTTCTCATTTAGAACAATTAATATTGCAAAATTCGCCTTGACTACATGGAAGTAGGTATATCAGCGATAGCAGGACGCGTGAGTTGTGCTGCCAACAATGTTTTCTTTCCTCACAATAGAATATCTAGATCGTCTGAGTGGTCTTATAAATTAATGTTGAATAAAGCATTCAAAATAATAAAAAGCCTTAGAAAAACACCTAAGGCTTTTTTCTTGTCTATACAACTACTGACATTTGTTTGTAAATACAGAGAAAACATTAACTCAATAATAACGCTTGTATTTTTGATTATGCTCTGACAGTTAAGGTTGATTTTGGTGAAATTACTAATGTGACTAATTAAGCCCACTTATTACATGGTGTGTCATTAACAACTCAAGCACTAAATGGGGAAAATATCTTGTCTATACAACTTATTGTAAATACCAAAACAAAAGGTAACTCACTAATAATGCTGGTATTGCTGAATATAGTGTGGCAATTAAGGCTGCTTTAGGTGCCATTGCTAATGCAGGGAATAGCGCATCACCATCATTTGATATGGCATTACCAACTAAAGCACTAAATGGAATAATACCTTGTATATACAAAGTAGTGATGACTATTTGAGGACCGCAACCTGGCAGTAAACCAATTATGACAGCAATCAGAGGCGAATAAATCGCATATTCACTAAACCAAGCTCTTAAATCTAGTCCAAATACACTCACTGCGATCTCAAAGAGCATAAAACTAGCGATGACCCACGCTGTTACAAAGTGGGTATCTTGTATTATGCGAGAAAATTTACTCGGTGGTGAGACTTCCTCATCTTCGGCTGCAATTTGTTGATAGGTTTTTCCCTCTGAGGAAAATGCCCAAATGGTTACAGCTGTAGCAGCGAATAAAGCACCAAAATAAGTGATGGCATTATCAAATTCGCCGAAATCTACGTTAAATGCAATGAGTAAAGATACAACCACACAAGGTGCTAAAAAGTATTTCCATAACTTTTCGCCAACATGAATGGCCTTATTAGACTTAATACAATCATGATCATAGTTTGCAGCTTTTGGAGGATGACAAAAAGAATCAGTATGGAACACACGAACAATTAAGCCACTTATTATGCCAGTAGCAACACCGATACTAATAACACTGAGTGCAGCAAGAGGGTCTTTAGCTAACAAAAGAAAAGCAGCATCTCCCATAGTGGCAGTCAAAACCGCAACTACAGAAGCAAAGCTGGCTTGTTTTTTGGTAAATTGTGTAACAACAATAATTGCACCACCGCAGCCAGGTAATGCGCCAAGTATTGCTGCAAAAGTAATTTCTAATGTAGGTGATTTTGCTTTTAAGTAACTAAGTTCGAGTTGAGGTAACCGATCAACTAGATAGTAATAGATGAATAGGGTTGCAGCGACAAAGACAGTAACCTGGAAAAATGCATCTGCAAGAGTTGGTATTGTAATCGTTCTTATTGGTTCATAGGCTAAAGACAGAAGTATAAAAATTGGTAAAACAAGTCGCTTATTAGCAAGCATTAATGCGAGCTTATTTAAAACAGGCAAATGCCGTAATGTGGTGAGAGAAATCATAAAGTGCAACCAATAAATATTATGAGTTGCACTTTAGTGTTAATTTAAATAAAAATCAATCTCATTTGGCTTTATTTCCGTTTAAATTCAGCACCTGATTTCCATGTTGGCCAACTAGGTTGTTGAGAAACGTCATAGCCGACTTGGAAGAACAACTGCAAATCTTGAACGGCACCGCTTAAGTCCCATTCATCACGGTATCGATCACATGGTTGGTGATAACAGCCACGAAGTACTAAACTCATTTTCTTACGATAGTTTGCTGTTGCTTCATCTAGTGCTTCAGTACCGCCACCAGCGTACATTGCAGGCACCCCCATATTTGCAAATGCAAAATGATCAGAGCGGTAATAACCACCTGATGCAGGACGAGGGTCTCCAGAAACAACACGACCCTGAGCTTTAGCTGCGTCAGCCAACATTTCGTCTAGGCTCGATTTACCTATACCCACTACGCTGATATCTTTCACTTTACCAAGCAGGTTTAAGCTATCCATGTTGATGTTGGCAACGGTCTGTTTCGCTGGAATGACTGGCGTATTCGCATAGAATTTTGAGCCTAGTAAGCCTTGCTCTTCAGCGGTTACTGCTAAGAAGGTGATAGAACGGTCTGGACGTGTTGGCAGCTTAGAGAATGCTTCAGCTACTTCAATCATGCCACCAGTACCCGTGGCGTTATCATGCGCACCGTTATAGATTTGGTCGCCTTTACGGTTTTTATCTTTACCTAAATGATCCCAGTGAGCTGAGTAAACAATGTGTTCTTCGGGCTTTTTGCTACCAGGTAAAGTAGCAATAAAATTATAAGACGTTGATGTCTTGATTTTACTTTTAACAGTTACTGAGGCAGTTAAGTCACCCATATCAACATGATATGCACCTTGCGCCGCTTTTTTCTTTGCATCATCAAAGTTAAGGCCTGCTTTGTCAAAAAGCTCTTTAGCTACATCGACAGTTACCCATCCTTCAACAGCTACTCTGTCCATATTTTTATTTTCTTTTTGGAAACCAAATTGCTCTCCACTCCAAGAATTTTCAACAACGCTCCAAGGGTAAGACGCTGGTGCTGTTTCATGAATAATGATGGCCCCCGCAGCACCTTGACGACTGGCTTCTTCGTATTTGTATGTCCAGCGTCCATAGTAGGTCATGGCTTCGCCGGTGAACATGCTTGGATCTTTGGTCGCAAAGCCTGGATCATTAACAAGCATTACAACCGTTTTACCTTTAACATCTAGACCTTCATAATCGTTCCAGCCGTATTCTGGCGCATTCACACCATAGCCAACAAACACCATTTCAGAGTTGTTGATAGACTCAAGTTCGCTGATGCGACCAGTGCCCATAACCATCTCTTTCTTATATTGGTAAGCTTTACCACCAATTACTAGTTCCATATCAGAGTCAGCTTCAATAGATACAAGCGGGACTTCTTGAAAAAAGCTGTCACCATTACCCGGCTCATAACCGAGTGCTTTAAAGTGTTTTGTTAAGTAGGCTAGGGTAAGTTCCTCACCTTTTGAAGAAGGAGCACGACCCTCAAACTCATCAGACGCAAGTGTTTTAATATGCTCTGCAAGTTGTGTTTTGTTGATACTATTATAAGCGGCTTGAATATCGTTAGATGTGTTACTTGTTGAAACGCAACCTGCAAGCACGGCAGCTGCAATTGCGCTAAGTGTTATTCTCAGTTTCATGATCACTTTTTTCTTTTATTTAAAATCACTTTAGTATACACATTTCCAAACTGCTTTTTCGAGTTAAAGCGATTAACGCCCTTGGTTGGCGTGAAGGCAAGTTTACGATAAAATCGCGAAAATTTTTAAGTCTGCAGTCCTATGAAAAGATTTGTTGCTTCAGAGACATTTTCTCAATCTTGTCTTAATAATGGTGCTTTTGAGCATCTAAACACATTGTTTAACCTGAACTCACATACAGACTGGCCTAGTTTTGATTGGTTAAACGGCTTAAAAGCGTTAAAGAACCCGCAAGGATTAAATGTTCGTTTTACACCAAATGCTGAATTAGAAAATGAAACGCGTTACTACGAAGCTATTATCTTTGAAACAGGGAAAGTGCCAACACGAGAGCAGAACTGGCATGACTTATTTGGCGCTTTCATTTGGTGCTTATTTCCAAAAACCAAAGGACTTCTAAATGAATTACATATCGAAGAGATAGAAGCTTATGGCGCTAAACAAAGAAGCAAAAAAAGAAATGCAATCACTTTGTTTGACGAGTGTGGCGTTATTTTAGTGGTTAACAATGATGAAATTATTTCTCAACTTAAGTCACATCAATGGTCTGATGCTTTTGTGGAACAAAGAGCAGAGTGGGGCAAAAATTATTTACCTTTCACATTTGGCCATGCTAACTACGAAATGATGACCAACCCATTTATTGGGCTTACAGGTAAGCTAGTTTGTATAAAAGCTGAAGAAAGTTTTTATAAATTATGTTTAGAACATCAATATCAATATTTAGATGCGCAGCTCTATCAAATGATTAAGGATGGTTTATTAGAAGACAATAAAAAAATGTCACCCTTACCATTATTGGGCGTACCTTCATGGTATGAAGAAAACAAAGATACAAGCTTTTATGCTAATACCGATTATTTTCGTCCAAAACGAAAATAATCGTTTTTTCAAGACAATAAAAAAGCGGCTATGTAGCCGCTTTTTTATGCTGTAAGATCAAGATTTGATAGCTTTTGTGATTTCTGCAACTGCTGAATCGATATTAAGCATCAGCTTTTCGCCGGTAATACGGTTCTTAAGTTCTACCTTATTCTCGTCAAGGTTACGCTCTCCGATGACAAGTGTGTATGGAATTCCAACCAGTTCCATGTCATTAAACATGACGCCTGGGCGCTCTTTACGATCATCGAATAACACATCAACACCAGCAGCTTGGAACTCAGTGTAAAAACGTTCAGCAATATCAGGAATACGATGCGACTTGTGCATGTTCATCGGTACAATGGCAAGTTCAAATGGCGCAAGCGTTTTCGGCCATTTAATACCAAACTTATCGTTGTTTTGCTCAATCGCAGCAGCAACAATACGTGATACACCAATACCATAACAACCCATCGTCATGATTTGGTTTTTACCGTTTTCACCTAGCACGCCAGCGTTCATTGCTTCAGAGTATTTACTGCCAAGTTGGAAAATATGACCCACTTCGATACCACGCTTAATATGCAGCGTACCACTTCCGCAAGGGCTTTGATCGCCTTCAACCACGTTGCGAATATCTTCAACAGTGTAGTTTGCTACATCACGGTCGAAGTTTATACCACTGAAGTGCACACCATCTTTGTTCGCGCCAGCAACAAAATCAGCCATCACAGCAGCACTGCGGTCGACAATAATAGGCAGTTCAAGCCCTACAGGGCCCAATGAGCCGGGACGAGCGCCAATTGCAGCGACAATGTCTTCTTCTTTTGCCATTTCTAATGGTGAATCAACAAGCGCCAGTTTTTCAGCTTTTAACTCATTTAAATCATGATCACCACGCACAATAAGTGCAACTAAACCACGCTCTTCATTTTCGTCTGGCGCACCATAAACAATGAGAGTTTTAACACC
>Ga0209992_10001703_pt1 | contig 22144 bp, 46 predicted proteins | sample 2SBtaG_2_FD_182564 | JGI IMG/M metagenome (GOLD analysis project Ga0209992, IMG submission 182564) | Deep subsurface microbial communities from Kolumbo volcano to uncover new lineages of life (NeLLi) - 2SBTROV12_ACTIVE470 metaG (SPAdes)... | ecosystem: Environmental > Aquatic > Marine >... | reverse complement strand
GGGAAATAGAATGGTTAGCAACTATTACATTTGAAGCAGATTGTACATACTTTGGTTACTATTGGGATGCTGCTAATCAATCTTGTGGTTTTACATGGGTAGATAACAGCGAAGTTAATATTAAAGTTAAATCAAGTGGTGAAAAAATTAACTACGAAACTGGTGAGATAACACAAACAATAACCACAACAACAGATGGTGTATCTGATTCTGTTACTAGAACAGGTAGATATTCTACGTTAAACAATACAGCAGATGTCAATGTAAGCACAGGCAGTAACAATTGGCATGAATATACAAGAACACACGAAGGACATACTTTTCACATACACACAGGTGGTAGTGGTGTTAATAGTGGTAATGACGCTATACAAAAATTTGATATGATGGTTATACAAGAACAAGAAACTCAATCAGTAATTGCTGGTTCTAATGGTGCCACAATTACTATCATACAAACTGACTAAATAATTTTATGAATAAATTTACTTCCACATGGGCAGTGGTTGTAAGTGTGATTATATTATTAGCATTAAAAGTATATAATCCCTTACCTCTACAAACTCTACAACTAAAAACATTTGATTTATATCAAAAGTTTGGTAACAATTATCTATCAAAAAGTTTAGTCTTGGTAGATATATCAGACACATCACTAAACTTATATGGTCAATGGCCGTGGAAGAGAGATCAATTAGGTCGTGCTGTTATTAAAGCATATCAAAACGGTGCCGCTTTAGTTTTCTTAAATGTAGTTTTTGTACATAAAGATAGATTAGGTGGTGATGAAATGTTTTTAAAAATGATCTCAAAGTATCCTGTTATCTTAACAGAAACTAAAGACGCAAAAAATTTAATCAGTATAAAAAGAAAAGTATTAGGTGTAGGTAATGTAGATGTACCTATTGATGTTGATGGTACTATTAGAAAGTTACCTTTAGAAAATTCTGTACCTGAAACAATATTAAAAATTATAAAATTTAAAATACCTAAACAAGATGATATATGGATAGATTTTAGACATCAAATACCTAGAATAGATCACGCAGATTTAGATTGGTCGTCTGTAAAAGGTAAGATTGTATTCATAGGTGCTACATTTACAGGATCAACATTTGTATTAACACCTAACGGCTTAAAAAATCCACATGATATAATGGCAATGTCAACTGAAACTTTACTATCAGGTAAGTATATAACAAGACCTGATTGGTTGCCTAAATTAGAATGGATAGGATTTATATTAGGCCTACTTGCATTTGTATTGATTATACCTAGAGTAGGTTTACTATGGTCAGCAGTATTACTATTTGGTGCATATATTGATATTGCTTTATCTGCTGGTTATCTATGGCATAGTAAAATGATAATTACAGATTGGTCTTATATTGCAATTGCAATGACTATTGTATGGACACATTTAATATATAATAACTTTGCAAGAGAGAATAGATTAAAACTACAAATTAAAAAACAGTTTGAACATTACCTAGAACCTAAAATGATTAAGAAGTTGCAAAAGAATCCTGACTTATTAAAACTAGGTGGTGAAACAAAAGAATTAACATTTTTATTTTCAGACATTAGAGGGTTTACTCCTATTTCAGAAAAGTATCAAAAAGATCCACAAGGTCTGACAATAGTTATCAATAAGTTTCTAACACCAATGACAGATATAATAATGAAGAATGGTGGTACTATTGATAAGTATATGGGAGACTGTATAATGGCATTTTGGAATGCGCCAATTGACACAGCAAATCACAAAGAATTAGCAATTAATTCGGCACTAGAAATGATAGATAAACTAAAAGAGTTAAATAATAGTAACGGTTTTGGTAAAGGTAATAAACTAAATATAGGTATAGGTATTAATTCAGGAAAGGCCGTAGTTGGTAATATGGGATCTGAACAAAGATTTGATTATTCTGTTTTAGGTGACGCTGTTAATCTTGCAAGTAGATTAGAAGGTGTATCTAAAAATTATGACGCAACGTTAGTTGTCGGCCACGATACCTACAAAGATGTATCTACAAAATACAATTTCAAAAAATTAGATGATGTTCAGGTGAAAGGTAAATCAAACAAAGTAGCAATCTATACAGTACAGGAGGGTTATGACGCTAATCCAGAAAAGAAAACTACGAATACTAATCAAAAGGACAATACGAAATGAAAAAAAACAAAAACTTTACCTACTCAATTTACACTGGCTCAAAATTAAAAAACAAAAAGAACGAAGGCGTAGAAGAACATTTTTAAAATTGTGGCGTATGAAACAATTACAATTTTTAAAAGCGTCATTTAAAGCCGCTTAGACATAAATATAGCAATTATACAAACGGATTAAAAATGGATTACGGAACAATAAATTTAATTTTAATATTTGGCCTTTTATTATGGTATAATTGGTCTATATACAAATGGATTGATAGAGCATTTTAATGGCAGATTTAAACAAGTTAGCAACTGATTTACAAATACTTAAAAACGAAGTAGAACAGGTTTCTAGCGTGAATACAAAACTTGATAATGCTATAGATAAACTAACAGATATATCTGGTAGTATCAAATCTATGCTAGCAGTCCATGAAGAAAAACTATCAAAACAAGAGGAAATAGATAAAGCAATATTCAACCTAATAGAAAATCGTAGGATTGAATTTGATACGAATTACAAAGAATTACACGCAAGAATCAACAAGATTCACAAAGAATTGACAGACGAAATAGAGATGTCAGAAAAGCGTTTAATGTGTGAAATTAAGTCTTTAAACTCAAATTTAGACGGTAGGATAGGCGTTTTTGAGAAATATAGATATATCATCATAGGGATTGCAATCATACTAGGATTGTCTATGCCTCAATTCATGTCACTATTAAAAATACTTTAATAGGACCTTGACAAAAACGACTATATAGTATATACTTTTATTATGAGTGGTTACATTGATTTAAATTATATTAGTAAGATACAGCCTAGACTACAACAATTCAAAAAGAAAAGAGATTACCTTTTCAACTTTCGTTGTCCAGTCTGTGGTGATTCTAAAAAGTCTAAAACAAAAGCAAGAGCATATCTGTATAGAGTTAAGAACGATATGTTTTTCAAATGCCATAATTGTAGTGCAAGCCACAACTTGGCAAATCTTATCAAGTTAGTTGATAGACCTTTATACGATCAATATATTTTAGAAAGATATAAAGGTAGCAAACCTGCAAGTGAAGAAAGTTTATTTGAAAGGTTTAAAACTAATACAAAAGATAAGTTAAAAAATTCTACACCTCTACAAGGCCTTACTGCCTTTAGTACTTTAGATGATGAACATCCTGCAAAGCAATATCTTCTCAACCGAAAGTTGCCTACGGATTACTTTGATAGATTATACTATTGCGACAAGTTCCAGAACTTTGTTAATAAGTTACGACCAGGGACTTTCAGTAGTCTAAATAAAAAGTACGAACATCCTAGATTAATTATACCTTTCTATGATGTTGATAATAATGTTTTTGCAATTCAAGGTAGAGCATTTGGTAAAGAACAACCAAAGTATCTAACAATTAAATTACAGGAGAATAAACAAAAAATTTTTGGGCTAGAACGAGTCAATCTTCATAAGCGATTGTATATTGTTGAAGGTCCTTTAGATAGTTTGTTCCTTGATAATTGTCTTGCGGCTGGTGGTGCAGATTTGCAACTGCCTGCTACAAACAAAGATGTAGTTTTTATATTTGATAATGAACCACGTAATAAAGAAATTATAGATAGAATGTACAAACTGATTGATAAAGAATATATGATAGTAATATGGCCAGAAGGAACAAAAGAAAAAGATATAAACGAAATGATAATTAAAGGCAAGACAAAAGAAGAACTACAAAAAATAATCACCGACAATACCTATTCAGGTCTGTCAGCAATCACACAATTAAATTCATACAAACGTTGTTAAGGGGGAAAAATGGTAACGGGAAACGAGTCGATAAACGTCAAAAAAAGAAACGATAGAGGAACAGAACCTCTTAACATTGAAAAGATACATGAAATGGTTGAGTATGCTTGTGAAGACATAACAGGAGTTTCATCATCACAAGTAGAGATGAAAAGTGGATTACAATTTTACGATGGTATATCTACAGATGAAATACAACAGATTTTAGTAAAGTCAGCTGCAGACTTAATAGATTTAAATAATCCTAATTACACATATGTAGCAAGTAGATTACTTTTATACTCATTGAGAAAACAAGTTATAGGCAAACTATGGGACCATCCACACTTTTATGACCATGTAAAGAAGGTTGTAGATTTAGGACTATATGATAGTGAGATATTTACAAATTATCAAAGAAAGGACTTTGATAGAATGGAGAACTGGATAAGTCATAATAGAGATTATGATTTTACTTATGCAGGACTCCGACAAGTTATTGACAAATACCTTGTACAAGATAGAAGTACAAATGTGGTATATGAATCACCACAGTTTATGTACATGATGATTGCGGCTACACTATTTGCAAAGTATCCAAAAGAAAGGAGAATGTCATATGTTAAAAAATATTATGACGCTATATCAACTTTTAAGATTAACATTCCGACGCCTGTTATGGCTGGTGTCCGTACCCCTCTTAAGCAGTATGCTTCTTGTGTGCTTGTTGATATTGACGATACTCTACCTAGTATCTTTAGTAGTGACATGGCTATTGGGCGTTATGTTGCCCAAAGGGCTGGGATCGGAATTAACGCAGGAAGGATCCGAGGTATCAACTCACGTATTAGAGGCGGTGAGGTACAACATACGGGTGTTATACCTTTTCTCAAAAAATTTGAGGCTACTGTTAAGTGCTGTACGCAAAACGGAGTTAGAGGCGGATCAGCAACAGTACACTTCCCAATTTGGCACCAAGAAATAGAAGACATCATTGTTCTTAAAAACAATAAAGGTAGTGAAGATAATAGAGTTAGAAAATTAGATTACTCAATACAATTATCAAAACTATTCTATGAAAGATTTATTAACAATGAAGATATAACTTTGTTCTCACCACATGAAGTGCCAGAGTTATATGACGCTTGGGGATCAGATTCGTTTGATGAACTTTACGAAAAGGCAGAAAGAAAATTGTCTGTAAGTAAAACTAAAATCAACGCACAAGAATTATTTTTTGACATCTTAAAAGAAAGAGCAGAAACAGGTCGTATCTATATAATGAATATTGACCATTGTAACACTCACTCATCTTTTAAAGATAAGGTTACAATGAGTAACCTATGTCAGGAAATAACTTTACCAACCACTCCAATACAACACATTGATGGTGAGGGTGAAATTGCTTTATGTATTTTATCTGCCATCAATGTGGGTAAAATAAACAAACGTGATGAACTAGAACCTTTATGTGATTTAGTAGTAAGAGCTTTAGATGAAATAATAGATCATCAAAAGTATCCTATAGACGCTGCTGAAAAATCTACAAAGGCACGTAGAAGTTTAGGTATTGGTTACATTGGTCTTGCTCACTACCTTGCAAAGAAAGGTTACAAGTACGATCAGAAACTTGCATGGCGACAAGTAGATAAATTAACAGAAGCATTTCAATTTTATCTATTAAGTGCTAGTAATACACTTGCAAAAGAAAAAGGTCCTTGTTCAGCATTTAAATCTACAAAGTATTCTGATGGTATTTTACCTATTGATACATACAAAAAGGAAGTTGATGAACTTGTAAAAAGAGATTTTGCTTACGATTGGGAATGGTTAAGAAAAGAAATTAAAGAACATGGTTTAAGACATAGTACATTGTCAGCACAAATGCCTAGTGAATCTTCTAGTGTAGTTTCTAATGCGACAAATGGTATTGAACCACCTAGAGATTATTTGTCTGTTAAAAAGTCTAAAAAAGGCCCATTAAAACAGATAGTACCAGAGTATAATAAATTAAAAAACTTTTACACACTACTTTGGGAGATGAAAGGGAATGAAGGATATATAAATATCGTTGCAGTAATGCAAAAATATTTTGATCAGGCAATAAGTGGTAACTGGTCATACAATCCTGAAGATTATACTGATGGTCAAGTACCAGTATCAGTAATGGCACAAGATTTATTGACAACATATAAACTAGGTTGGAAGACTTCATATTATCAAAACACATATGATAGTAAGAAAGATGAAGACGAACCTAGTCATCCTATCGGTTGGCAAGATAATGTGCCAGAAACAAACAAAGAGGAAGATCCAGAAAACTGTGATTCTTGTACAATTTAATGAAAACTGTATTTAATAAAAACAAAAATTTAGACGTTAAGAAACAACCATTGTTTTTTGGTGAGGACCTTGCAGTACAAAGATATGATACATTTAAGTATCCTATATTTGATAGATTGGCTCAACAACAGTTAGGTTTCTTCTGGCGACCTGAAGAAGTATCTTTACAAAAAGATAGAAACGATTACGCTCAATTATCAGAATCACAAAAGTTTATCTTTACATCTAATCTAAAATATCAGACTATGTTAGATTCTGTACAAGGTAGAGGTCCATGTTTAGCATTTCTACCATTTGTAACTAATCCTGAATTAGAAGGTGCCATAGTTGCATGGGACTTTATGGAAACTATTCATAGTAGAAGTTACACATACATAATTAAAAACTTATATTCAGATCCTAGTGAAGTATTTGATACTATTATTGAAGATAAGAAGATTGAAGAAAGATCAAAAGCAGTTACAGAAGCATACGATAAATTAATTAGCTTAGGTTACAAATGGCACAACGATCCTAAATCAGTTGATATATACGAACTAAAGAAAGCACTATGGCTTGCGTTAGTAACTGTTAATGTATTAGAAGGTTTAAGATTTTACGTATCATTTGCTTGTTCATTTGCGTTTGGCGAACTTAAACTTATGGAAGGTTCTGCTAAAATATTATCGTTGATTGCTAGAGATGAATCACAACACCTTGCAATGTCACAGCAGATTATCAAAGCATATCTTACAAAAGAGAATGATAAGGTAATGAATAAGGTTATTAAAGATACTAATAAAGAAATATATAAAATCTATGATGACGCAGTACAACAAGAAAAAGATTGGGCAAGTTATCTATTTTCTAAAGGTTCAATGATCGGCCTTTCAGAAAAACTATTACATCAATATATTGAATATATAGCAAATAGAAGAATGAGAGTGATTGGTTTAGAACAAAAGTATGAACAATCATCTTCTAATAATCCATTACCATGGACTCAACATTGGTTTAATAGTCGTTCTTTACAAAACGCACCACAAGAAACTGAAATAGAAAGTTATGTTATTGGTGGTGTTAAACAAGACGTTAAAAAAGATCAATTTAAAACTTTCAAACTATAATGGCTGAAGACGAAAACGATAACAAAATACAAATAAGTTGCAAGAATTGTGATGTGTCTTATTGGGTAAAATGGACAGACGAAGACGCTGAACCTACTACTTGTCCTTTCTGTGGTGCTGATACTTCTATTGAAGAAGAGGATGCAATATTTGAGAATGAAGAAGAACAAGACGATTGGAATTGATTATAGTTTAAGTAGTCCTGCTATATGTGTATGTAGAGGCAAATTTAAATTTGAAAACTGTAAGATTTACTATCTTACAAATGTTAAGAAATATGAAGGCAAATTTTATAATGGACAGATAGATGGCAGATTACATTTACCCTATACCTCCGAACAACAACGACACGATCAGATTTCCGAGTGGGCGCTTTCTGTTATTGGTACTGCTATTGGTAATATTTTTATAGAAGGTTACTCATTTGGATCAAAAGGACTTGTATTCAACCTAGCAGAGAATATGGGTACTCTCAAACATAAACTATATGTGCTCAATAAAAGATTTCAATCTATAGTACCAGGTCAGATAAAAAAGAATGCTACTGGTAAAGGTAATGCAGACAAGCTAAAGATGTATGAGCAGTTTGTAAAAGACACAAAGATAGATTTAGTAAAGGAGTTTGATCAAACTAAACTCAATAATCCAGTAACCGACATTGTAGATTCATATTATATCGCAAAATATGGTGCGAATCTATAGATGTTCTCGTTTTGTTCTCATATAAAATCCTAAAAACCTAGTAAAATCAACGTTTTTTGTGCTTGACAATTCCGTAATTTTATGATAGATTATGTGTATATTATGAAAAAAGACGATATACAAAACATTACAAACCTTAAATTTACAGATCAATATTTTAAATCATTTAACGTTGTTTACAAAAGAGAGTATTTTTCAGATGAAGATACTGAATGGTTTTTTTTAGGTTATTCTATTTACAAAAATGTACCTATTGAGAAAATAAAATATTACAGAAAACAATTATTAAATATCAAAAAGTGGGCAGATAAACAATACAAAGAAGACGCTACTAATTTTACAGGTACAACTGCTATTGAGATTATTTATCCAGACGAATACTATCAAACATATGAAGATGTATTTGGTGATAGTGCTAAAGGTGACCTATCTTTATTTAATGACTATGGCCAGTTATACAAAAGACAAGGGTTTAGAAAAGACTTTGATCCTGACTTAACACAAAATTACAAAACAAAAAGAAATTACATATATCAATTAAACTAAAGGAGACATTATGCAAATAAAACTAGGCGATACAATAAGAGATGAAAGAGGAAGAGAAGGAGTAATAACCAATATAGGTATTGCTACTGATCCAAATGACGTTGCTGCTGAATTAGGAGTTAATGCAAAAGAATATGATACTGATTTAAATTATACTGGTGCAATTACTTTTGGTGATAACTGGTGCTATTTTACAGACATTAAAGAAGTTATTAAAAAGAATGAGTATGTTGAAGACACAGCATGGATGAGAGAAGATTCAGATGTTGATGTTGCAATTAATTTAGAAAACGAAAGTAAATTAGGAAAATAATGAACGGATACTTTGCTATTCAATTAGATAAACAAAGTCAGAATGTAGTAAGTAAAAATGCTACAATGCCTGTTATGGTATCAGATCATATAACACTTGCTTACAAACCTGTAAAAAAAGTTTATGACAAATACTCAAAACTTGTTAATAAAAAAGTAGGTGCTTTAATCAAAGGTTACAGATCAAATAAAAATATTGACGCATTATGGGTTGGTGATATGTTTCTGATGAATGATAAAAAAATTAAAAGACATGATAAAGGCGCTGCTCATATAACACTTTCACATAAGAAAGGTTATAAACAAGGTGACGCAAATACTATGTTTACAAAACCAGATGTTAAAGAATATAAAGCAGGTTATGTTGAAGGTAAAATTAAATATTTTAATTATGATAAGGAGTGATAATGAGTGAAATAATAAAAGACATGTTAAAAGTAAAACCTATGGATTTAAACATTAATGGTATGACTAATATACCAGATGTCATTAATATGATAGTAGATACAATTGATAATAAAGACAATGAGTCTGCTGTTGATTATGTGAATCAATTAGGCGATTATTTAAAAGTAAGAGATCAAAATGTGCTACAAATGATTGCTACAGGTAATAAAATACTAGATAAACTTGAAAAAAATGAGGGCTTGACAGACTCTAAAAATGATGTTATGCTAGTGACTGGATTATATGACAAGAAAAAAATCAACTAAAGATAAATGGTTAAAGATTAATAGAGAGTCGTTTACTAGAACTCTCAAAGGATTTGAAAGACCTAACTATACATTAGATATAAATGGTCTACCGAGAAATTCTATACCTACAGGTGATAGAATACCTGGTGCATGTACTAAACAATCAAAACCTAAAGTACAGCTACCCGAAGGCAAGACGATCGGCATTGCCTACAATAAAGGTAACTACCAGGTAGTTGATAAAGCTGATTTTAAAACAATGGGAAGGAAGACATAATGTGGGATATTAAAAGCATAATGTTATTCATTTGCTCTATAATTGTTATTATAACAATATCAATGAATTGGGCAAATGCAAATCCAGTAACTAACTGGTTAACAAACGAGAAAAACAAAATAGTTGAGTATCAAACAAAGAGTTGGGCAGATAGTAAAGCTCAATTGGCTAATACAAAAGAGTCAATACTAAAATTGTTTAGAAAGAAAAATGCTACACAAAATTAGTGATTTTTGTAAGAAGATTGATAGTATCAAAGCTCAGGCAGATAAATTATACAACTTAAAGTATAATCAACCTAAAACGCCTGAGCGGGATGCCGAAGTGAATCATCTTATAGAAGATATACAATCCATGTGTAAATTAGTCGGTAATGACAATAAACCCTATGATATATAGGTTTTTAGGGGCTTGACAAAAAGACTATTTTATGATAGAATTATTAAATAAACTAACAAAAGGACTACATTATGATAGATAAAATGACTATATTTGAAGAATTTAAGATTGCAAAACAAAAAGATATTGCAAAATCAAAAACAAAACCTCCGTATGAGAATGTTTTTACAAATAGGATTGCGTTATTAAAATCACACCGTGACGCAAAAAAATCACATCCTAATCACTACAGAAATTTAGATATTAATTTTAATAATCTGTTGCTTGCGTATCAATCGCCTGTACCAGTTGATCATTTTTACAAAGTTGGTTTCGGTAAGACTCTTGCAGAATACGAACATGACAAAAGACTTGCTGAACTTACAGAAAAACAAAAAGAAAAAGAAGAAGAAAAAAGATTAAAAGAAAAAGAAGATGTTAAAGAAGTTACTTTTAATTAGTTGTTTGTTGTTGCTCTCTAATTGTGCCAGTAAGCAGTCCTATATAGGTGCGTCCTCTACAGCGGCTGTTGCTGGTACAGCATGTTGGCAATACTTATCAGATAATCCTGCTGTCGTTGCTACTTGTGCAGTTGCAGGTTCTTTTAAGGGTGCAGATATTATGAATGGGGAAACAGACGACCAACTTATGACAAGGGCATTTATAGATCATTTAGAAAATGCACCTAATAGTCCAGGTTTTACTACATGGCAAAACCCTAAAACACAAAGTAATGGTATTATAAAAACTACAGGTTTCTATCTAAAAGGTCCTATTAAATGTACAATGGTTGAAACTACACATGACCAAAATTTAGATAACACAAGATTCTTTGATTCAATACTATATGGTAATCCATATAGAAAAATGCAATGGCATGAAGTATGTAAAATGCCTGACGGAAGATACATGGTAACAAATCAATGAAAAATATAATTGATCCTAAAAATCCACATACGGTGGGTAAGAGTGTTTGGAATCTAGGCAATCATATATTGATGATATGCTTTATACTTGCAATATTATTTGTAATCAAAGCGAGTTATGCTGAAGACTCATTTGAAAACACAATGAAGAAGATTGATATATTAGAAGGTAAGAATGTTGCAGTAGAATATGATAAAATATTACCTTTAAAAGATCAGTATTGTTTTATTAAAGTAAATATAAAAGAGATTAACGGTGAGGTAGTAAAAGAGGAAGTAGTAGAATGTGCAGATGGCCGAAAGACATATGATGGTCCTAGTTATTGGGAGTTGTTCGCTCAGTTTTACTATGGTGATATGAATACACCTGCTTATTGTAGATATTATGAAAGGCCTAACCATGCCTATCATAAACCTGGCAAAGTTTGCCTTGACAAATATGGTAATTGGGAGGTAAGAAAATGATAAAAGGTCTATTGACACTTACAATAATTTGGGTTGCTATTGCTTTTGCATGGGAACCATTTACGTCAACCGTTGAGAAAACACAGGCTGTTGACAAAACGAAGGAGATAGTATATAATGTGTTTAATAATGTAAAGGAGAAGGTGAATGAGTAAGATACTCAAATATATAATGATCGGTTCTATAGGTCTGTTACTTGCAAATTGTTCTAGTAGCACTTATAAAATCAAACAAGAAAAGGATAAACAAGTCCTTAAAGTACCATCTTGGTATATGAAAGATTATAACGAGAAGAAAGAATGTGGTACTAAAACGTTCGGCAAAGGCAAAGATAAAGTTTGTATCTTTGGTGTCGGTACAAGTGTTTCACCAGATTTAGAACTTGCAATTGAGAAAGGTATGATGATTGCGAAGGCTGAACTTGCTGATAAAGTAAAAGGTGAAATGAATAAGAAAGCAAAAATATTTACTACTGAATTAGGTAAGAATACTAATAAGACCGTAGTTACAGATGTTGAAACTACATTGGTAAATATAATCAAAAATACACCAGTTAGAGGTTACGAAGTGTTTGCTCAGGAAGTAACACTTACGAAGAACGGTTACTATCGTGCTTGGATTGGTCTAAAGTTGCCAATGGGTGAGTACAATAAGATGTACAACTATTCTGTAGAAACAGTAGTGGATGCTTTCAAACTTAAAGAGATCGCTCAAAAGGCGTATGATGAGGTTGAAATAATTGCTAATGAACAATAATATAGTAATTTACTCAAAGCCTAATTGTGTTTATTGCGAGAAATCAAAACATCTTGTAAAGGCATTAGGCTTTAAGTACGAAGAAAAGATGTTTGGTAAAGACTTCAAAACACCAGACGAGTTATTTGAGGCCGTAGGCAAACAAGTGAGAACTATGCCACAAATATTAATAGATGATAAACACATCGGTGGGTACAATGAGTTAGTTGAATACTTTACTGATAAAGGTCTATGTAACTTCAAAGGCGAAATTATAAAGTAATGCATAAGTTAAACACTATAATATTAATGGTGTTAGTTACCATTGCTATATGTAATAGTATTGCAATTAAGAAGTTAAATGATGAAGTATTTTGGCCTGATGGTATAATGAAACCATTAAACAGATGATGACAGATAAAAAAGATATACCTGACAATATAATATTGTTTCCTAAAATACCTAAAAGGCAAATGTCAAATAAGGCACAAGAACTAGACGCCAAAAGACAGGAGATGATAAGACTTGAACACAATAAGATATTTGTACAGGCCGTGAGTGAAGACTTAACTGAAACAATGTTAATGAGATTAAAAGACGAAGGTGTCAATTTAGTTGATCCAAACTTTCTAAAAGATTACAAGTTATTGAGTGAGTCATTAAAGTCGCTTATATTAAGACATATTCATATGAAACACCCTCTACAAGAGCGTGTAGATAGATCAATAACAACAAAAGGTGAAGGCAAGAATTTATATGCTATTACAATTGATTATAAAAAGTTTTAAAGAATTCCATAAAGCACTTTGGAATACTACAGATACGAAAACGTGCCTTGTATTTGATAGTTTAATTAAGGCACATTATATAATAAGGAGTGAATAAATGTTTAAATCATTATTTACAAACGACTCATTAAGAGTTGTATCAAAATCTAAAAAAACTGAAACAAGAGGCAGAAAAACTATGTCTAAAAGACAAAAAGTTTTAAACCTTTTAGGAAAAGGTGCTCCAGTAGCATGGAAAACTTTAAGAAACAGATTTGATTTAGGTTCGCCAAGAGCTTTAGTTGATACTTTAAGATCAGAAGGAAATATGATCTATATCAACAAAACAACAAAAGGAACATCTTACAGAATGGGTGTACCAACAAAAGCGATTATCGCTGCTGGTATTAAAAAATTATATGGTACTCCGTACGCATATAAAAATGCCTAATACTCAACGAGTATAAATAGATGTATAGGGGTAGGGAGACTTACCCCTTTACATAACAACATGAGGAGGGCATTATGCCAACAACATCAGCAAACTTAAACATGACAATGGGAACAGATTCATCAAGTGCTCCATTGTTACACGAAATTCTAACCCAAGTAAATAACGCAAAAGACAAACCAGCAAAAATAGCAGTATTGAAGAAGAATGACTCTGTACCTTTAAGACAAGTTATAAAAGGTGCATTTGATCCTAATATTAAATGGGCATTACCTGAAGGCACACCACCATACAAAGAGAATGACGCCCCAGCAGGTACTGAACATACTACTCTATTTACAGAAGCACGTAGATTATGGCACTTTGTAGAAGGCGCTGATCAAAAACTATCTAAAACTAAAAAAGAAATGATGTTTATTCAGTTGCTAGAAGGTCTACATAAAGATGACGCTGCCTTGATGATTGCAGTAAAAGACAAAGCACTTAATAAAAAGTACAAAGGTCTTACAGACGCTGTGGTAAAAGAGGCTTTTGGGTGGAATTCAGATTACAAAACGTCCTAAACATAAATATTATAGAGTGATTCTATAATATTCAACTATAGGGTGCATGACAGAATGTCACACCCTATATTCCTATTGATTTATCTACATTATTTGTCCATTTTTTGCTTGATTACTCCGTTGTTTTCTGATATATTATTAGTATGAAAACAACAAATAAGGAGAATATATAATGTCAAAAACAAAACAATGGATTGAAGAATCTACTGAAACTAAAGTTGATAACATCATTGCCAAATTAACTTGTGGTGAGATTACTAGATCAGACGCTAGAAATCAAATTATGAAAGTTGATAATATTGCAATGTTAGGTATTGACGAGAATACCGTTGATGAAGTAATTTACGAGGCACATGCTAATGCGTAAATCTTTCTTAATATTATTTTTATTATTTGTCTATACTTGGTCTTGGTCTATTTTTAATATTGCCAAGGCAGATGATTATAACAAGGCTGTAATTGGTCATGTTATTTCAGAAACAATTAAAGGCACAGAAATTGATACATCATATATTATGGAACAAGAGATAGAAAAACTTGCCCATAAATTTATGATTGATTCAGTTACTATATTACAGGCATACCTGCCTCAAATATTAGAGGGTATTGCTGCTGATTTAAGATTACAACTTGATGAGAAATATAAGGAACAAATTTTAAATGGCGAAAATAACAACTAGAAAAATGAAAGCAATGAAGTTGAAAAAGGCTCTTAAAAAAGAGTTTTCTTCTAAGCGTCAATATAAGACTACCTATAAAGATATTAAAAAGTATTTCAGAATCCTAAACAACGTTATTTTTGAAAACAAGTTATCGCCGTTCGGTCAAATTCAAATAAAAAATTTAGATAGAGAAAAATGTATTGGGCAAGTAATAACCTTTGAATGGAAAAGAAAAGGTACGAGATTATACAAACTGGAAATGATGCCCAAGTATCCAGATAAAAGAGATTTTATGGACACTTTAGTCCATGAAATGGTACACTTGTACCAAATGCAGAACCTAGGTGATACGGGAAACCATAATGATGTATTTTGGTCATTTAGTCCCAAAGTGAATTACGTAGGATTAAAATTATAAAAAGAAAGTATATTATGAAAGACGGTGAGAAGAACCATATAGACGAGTGGTTACAAAAGCAGATAAAGAAAGGTATCAGTACTATTGAGTCTGTTTTACAAAACGAGAAAGGTGAATGGGAGTTATATTACACAGGCCATTTACATAAAGACATCTTAACAAATTTTCCAGGTAGAACTAGTAAAAAGATATTTAAAGGTTATAGACAATTTTTAGATAACGACAATTTAGTTTTTACACAGAAAAAATTTGATGAACACGGTTATGAATATTTTGTAAAGAGAGGGATATAATGAAACTACTGAAAAAACAAAAAGAAATACTACAAGAAGTTGTTAAAGGTAAAGGTTACTTTAAGACACCTACCGTACCTAAAGACCATAGTGAAAAAATATTAGATGATTTAGTTAATCTGTATTTAAAAGACCTAATTGTATTTAATAGAGAATATGATGTACCATCATTTGGCCCAAGTAGCGAACACAAGGTTAGATATAAATGGTATGCTGTAACGATCAATAAAAAGAAAACTATTAAAGATATACGAAAGGTAATAAAAGATGGCAAAATTTAATTGGCATAGACTATTAGAAAAGGCTTGGTTATATACGAAGATATTTTTTGCAGTATTAACTTTATGTGTAATATCTTATGCATATGGTACATACAATCCTAATAAATCAGCAATAGCAGAGGTAAATGCTGAACTTGATTTATTCTATATGCAAAAAATAGAAGAAATGGGATTACAAGAACCTGAATTTACATACAGCAATGATATTCAGTTTGTAAGAGCAATGCATAAGTGTATTAATTATATTAACTTTTCACTTGCAAAAAATCAAAGAGTGCCATACGAGTTGATTATAGGTCAGGCTGCGTTAGAGTCTGGTTGGGGTAATAGTAGATTTGCTGTAAAGGCAAACAATCTATTTGGTATAAGAACATGGACAGAATCAACACCACACTTATTACCACAAGGTATTGAGAAGTGGCCTGGTTGGGGTGTAAGAGCATTTGCTAGTAAGTGTGATAGTGTTAAAGAGTATGTAAGATTATTAAACGAACACCATGCTTACAAAGATTTTAGAGAATTGAGAGCAATGATGTTGAGTAAAAATCAACAACTTGATTCTTTTCAACTTATTAAAACTTTAGATAAGTTTTCTACTACAAAAGATTATGACAAAAGAGTTATAAGAATGATAAAGAAAATAAGAAAACTAGAGGAGGAAAAATAATGTTTGATTTACAACACGGATTATTAATGTTTCTTATAGGTTGTTCTACAACAATTATAGGGTTTTTTATTGCGTATCTAGTTGCTTTTAAAAACTATGAAAATGCAATACATAAAACAAAAAGAAAACCTGGTCCACTAGATGATTTAATGAAAAATATGCCAGGTTCAAAACAAGGTGATGATTGCCAATGAGTTATGCTAATTCAGAAAATCACAAAAGAAATGTAAGAGTTTTAGCAGAGGGTGCTCAAGGCAAAAAGATGACACGTAAAGTTGATCTATGGGAGTATGAGTCATTAGCAGATTGTATTAGATCAGATCAAGTACCTGCCGAAGAAATTGCTGAAATCTTTACAGACGAAGCATACTACAAGTGGTACAAAAAGAGATATTTCAAACATAAATAGTACATGTTCTTAACATTGGTAACATTTATAAGTGCTATCAGCATATCACTAATTGCTGCTGGGTATTCTATACTTGGTTTAGCAACACTATTTGCTGGCGCATATGTACCTATTATTGCAATGGGTTCAGCATTAGAAGTAGGTAAGTTAGTTGCAGCCTCGTGGTTGTATCATAACTGGCGCAGAAACATTCCTAAATCATTAAAGGCATATCTATTTACATCAATCATAGTTTTAATATTCATAACGTCTGTGGGTATCTTTGGTTTCTTATCAAAGGCTCATTTAGATCAGGTCAAACCTACAGCAGGTAATACAGAGCAAATAGCATTAATAGATAAAAAGATTAAACAGGAAGAGAAGATTATAGAACGAGCAGAAAAAACACTTGCTCAATTAGATAAAGCGCTTGATGTTTATATTGACAAAGAATATGTTAGTAGGGGACTAAAAGAGCGTAACAAACAAAAAGAAGAACGAGACCTGTTGAATAAATCAATAGACGAATCAATGGCTAAAATAGCAGATTTGAACAATTCCAAATCGTCAATAAATATAGAACAATTAAAATTAGAAGCAGATGTGGGTCCATTGAAGTATGTTGCCGAGTTGATTTATGGTGATAATGCAAAAGATCATTTTGATAGTGCCGTACGTATTATTATATTAATACTCATATTTGTATTTGACCCACTTGCAGTATTACTATTGATTGCTGCTAATATATCACTAAATCAATGGCGTGATAAAAGAGATGAGAAGAAAACAGATACTATGGACAGAGCATTAAGAAGAATAGAAGTATTAGAGAATCGTAATAAACGACTCAAAATATACAAAGATTTAACAAAAGAGTTTGGTGACAATCCAGATGAAATTAAACTAAAATTAAGTCAAATATATGACTGGAATAACGATAAAAATTAGTGCTTGACTTTATAGTCAAAATGATATATAATGATATTATGAATAAAGAACAAAAAATAAAAAAACTAGAAAACTTAGCAAAAGCATGTGCTGAAGCTGATGATGATAATGTTAAAAAAATGTGGTTTGATAAACTAATTGATCTTGCTAAAAAATATGATATGAGAGATTTTGTAATGAATAAGTTGGTACATTAATGAATAAGTGGGAAAAAAGAGAAGAAGAAGATAGATATATTATGGAGCGTATGCACCCAGCAGTTATGATACCAGGATTTTTTATAGGTTTCATGGTGATTGCAGGTTGTTTGTTCAAAGGATTTATGGGTTGGTAGTATGAATATATTTTACGTTGACAAAGACCCGAAGACAGCGGCTAAGATGATGTGTGATAAACATATTATCAAAATGATATTAGAGTCTGCTCAAATGTTATGTACTGCTAAAAGAGTATTAGATGGTACAGAATATTTTGATCTTACAAAGAATGGTCGTAAGATTAAAAGATGGCGACTAGATAATTCTAATGAAGAAGCGATTGTATATAAAGCAGGTTGGCTAGGTCACCCTAGCACTCAATGGGTTATAAAATCAGCATACAACTATATGTGGTTGTTCAATCACTTCATAGCACTTAACGAAGAATACAAATTAAGATGGCAAAAAGATACAGACCATGTATCGGTAACTAAACTTGCCGAACTATTAAAACACCCACCTAAAAATGCACCATTGAATGTAGTTGCTACAGACGCTACACCAGCAATGCCAGATCATTGTAAGATACCAGGTGACGTTGTTGGCTCATACAGAAAGTATTACATACTAGAGAAAAGAAGATTTGCCAAGTGGGAAAAACATGGTGCAGTTATGCCTGATTGGTATGCTCAAGGAATTGCAGATGATAAAACAACGAATACAGAGCAAGGGTGATGACCTTAAAATGTTGCAAGGCCATGATAGACTTGCATATTTAATTGACATTGCAAAAGATGTACCACAATTACCAGATGAAGTAAAAATAGATCAAAATAAAATACGAGGTTGTGCTAGTAATCTATGGTTGATTGGTGGTGCAAAAGAAGATAATACAATGATATATAAAATAGACGCTGACGCATTTATAACAAAAGGTACAGCAAAGTTAGTAACCGACCTATGCAATGGTTGTCCTAAAGACGAAGTTGCTAGTTTAACTATAGAAGACTTTTTACCTTTAGGCGTTAGAGAACTTTTAACAATGCAAAGACAGAATGGTCTAGGCAGTTTAATACAGAGGATAGTAGAAATAGCAAATACTAAATAGAACTATGGATAATATAAGAGATTTTATACAACTAAACATAAACTTCTTAAATGATATTCAGGCGTATCATTGGCAAACAAAGTCGTATTCTGAACACGAAAGTTTAGGCGAGTTTTATACATCTTTCAATGCCTTAAATGATAGGTTTGTTGAAACATGGCAAGGCATGACGCAAGAAAGAATAAACTTTAGTGCTGAATTAAGACCAGGCATTATGAACTATGCCGACAATGCTCAAGTTTGCTCAGAGGTTTGCAAAACTTCAGATAGGTTAAACGAGATTTACAAAGAGGTTGAAGGCCATCAATTACATAGCATACTAGAAGATATGCTTGAGGCTACAAGTCAATTATGTTATCACCTCACTCTCAAATAAATGCCAATTTACACATTTTATAACAAGCGTAAGAAAAAAGAATTTACTGAAATGATGACTATTTCAGAAATGGAATCATACCTTAAAAAAAATAAACATATCACACAAAGAATATTAGGTGTTAATATTGTTGCTGGTGTGTCTGGTATGAGTTATAAAAGCGATCAAGGATGGAAAGAAACATTATCAAAAGTTGCAGAAGCACACCCACAAAGTGCTCTTGCAAGTGAAGTAGGTAAGAAAAGTATTAAACAGATTAAGACGGAACAAGTAGTTAAAAAACACCGTGCTAGACAAAATGCAAAAAATAAATAATATAGACATAGAACAAAGCGAGCAACTGAAAAACAACGGTCGTATACCAGAGTCTAATAAGTCAATCCGCTTATTGTTCAAATCATTAATAGGCAGAGTTTTCTGCTTGAAGATTCTGCCTATATTATGTGCAGGCTTATTATTATCAGGTTGTGCCATGAAAGATTATCAATTAGATCCATGGACAACCGTAATGAATCAATTAGTAACTAAACCAATAATCACAGCAAAGAAAAATAAAGGAGAATAACTATGGCAGATATACCTGATTTTATGAGAGATTTTGATACAGATATTGACTATGGCTTTACTCCTGTGTCTAAAAAACCAGCTGAAGAAACAACAAGTCAGCCAAGTGCTGACCCACTAGAATTAGCAAAAATTAAATCAGACGTATCTGATATAAAATCTGCTATGAATGAGGTTATGCAGATCGTAGCAGAAAAGGAAACTGTAAATAAAGAGATCGCAGACGCAGATGTACAAAAGAGATTTAAAGAGATTGAAAAGATTGTATTGCCTTTTTTATACAACTTGTCAAAGTCTAATGAACCTTATATACATTGGCCAAATAGAGGACCAATTATCAAGGCTCAGATGGACAAAGTGTTAAAACTAACCAGGGGGTAAAAATGTTAGAAGTGAAAGCTCATCATAAAGAACTTAAAAGAGCAGTAAATGACGCCGAACAATTAAGAAGAAATGATAGAACTTATAAAAGTTGGTATGATTTGAAGACCCTAAAGAAAATTAAACTAAAAGCAAAGGAAAAACTAAATGCAACTAAGCAAAAACTTTTCGCTTAAAGAACTTACTGCTTCACAAACAGCAGATAGACATGGTATTAGTAATAATCCAAGCGAAGATCATATGGATAATTTAAAAAAACTATGTGATAACGTACTACAAAAAGTTAGAGATCATTATGGCAAAGTAGTATCAGTATCTTCAGGATATAGAAGTCCTGAACTATGTTTAAAAATAGGTTCAAGTGCGAAATCACAGCACGCAAAAGGCCAAGCCGCGGATTTTGAAATCTTTGGCGTGCCGAATGCTGAACTAGCAAAATACATCATTGAGTCACTAGATTTTGATCAGCTCATATTAGAGTTTCATAATCCAGAGGAACCTAATAGTGGTTGGATTCATTGCTCATATAAGAATGCTGAAGAAAATAGAAAACAAGTATTAAGAGCATACAGAAATGATGATGGTAAGACGGTGTATGAACCGTATGACCCTAGTTGAGCTGTTGAACGTCTTAATGATGACAAAAAAATAGAACAAGACAAGATTATACAAATGTATATGGAGAAAGGCACATAGGTGCTTGACCAATCTTGTAAAGCGTGATATAATGATTATATAATAATTAAGGAAGGTATATTATGGCGTTTAATTATGTAAAACTGAATGAAGAAAAACTACCTAAAAGTTTAGGTGTAAAAGGCAAGAACAAAAATGGTATAAGATATTATACTATTGATGGCGTTAATATGCCTTCCGTTACTTCCATTCTAGGTGCGATTCCCGAAAGAAAAGTTAAAATAGAAGGTTGGCGTAATGCAGTTGGTGAGAAGATGGCCAATTACATATCTGCCTCTGCTGTCAATAGAGGTAAGGCAACTCACACACTAATAGAAAATCATATCAGAAACCAAGATGAGAAGTCTATGGGTATCACAGCTGTGACACCACTAGGTTTGTTTAGAATTATAAAACCTTATCTTGCTAGACTTGATAATATACATTGTGTAGAAGAATATCTATATTCAAAAGAGATAGGTGTTGCAGGTCAAGTAGATTGTATTGCGGAATATAAAGGTAAACTATCTGTAGTTGATTTTAAGACCTCTACAAAACAAAGAGATGAAGACTATAACTATGGTAACTTCTTACAATGTTCAGCATATGCTAAAATGTTTGAAGAAATCTATCCTGACAAAAAGATAGAGCAAACTGTTATTTTGGCTGCCTGTGAAGACGGGTTTGTACAAGAATGGATACATGGTCCAGAAAGCATTGCAAAACACCAAGAGCTGTTTTATAAGCACACTAAAGACTTTTTTGAAAGAAATAGTATAAATAGTTAGCAAAGAAAACTAACTATGAAAAAAATATTACTATCTATACTCGGATTATTATTGTTATCAAGTGTAACAATTGCAAAAGCAGGTTGGGAAGGTATGTCACAATATCCTTGGCAACCAATGACAGTACCAATGTGGTGTGGTCCTATTGATGAAGTTAATATGGTATTAGAAAGAGAAGGATATGTACCAGTTGAAATAGC
>Ga0209992_10001702_pt1 | contig 22150 bp, 11 predicted proteins | sample 2SBtaG_2_FD_182564 | JGI IMG/M metagenome (GOLD analysis project Ga0209992, IMG submission 182564) | Deep subsurface microbial communities from Kolumbo volcano to uncover new lineages of life (NeLLi) - 2SBTROV12_ACTIVE470 metaG (SPAdes)... | ecosystem: Environmental > Aquatic > Marine >... | reverse complement strand
GGAGACGATACCTTCCACGTCAGCGGTAGCAATCAGGGGCAGGACACCGTAACGGGTGGTGAAGGTAATGACACTATTCTGGGTGGCGACGGCGACGACACGATCGGTCTTAGAAATTTTACCGGCGATGCGCGCGTCGAAAATATCGATGGAGGAAGTGGCACGAACACTATTCAGGTGGGTGATGACAACCGCTACAGTACTGCTACTGCGGATTTCAGCGAAACCAATCTGGACAATATTGACTCAATCGTTGGGTCGGATTCCCAAGATACGATTATTGGTAATGACTCGGTGACAAATTACGATGGTGGCAGTTATAACGATAACATCACCGGTGGTTCAAGCGACGATGATATCACGGGTGGACATGGCCACGATATCCTCGATGGTAGCGGCGGAGACGATACCATCCACGTCAGCGGTAGCAATCAGGGGCAGGACACCGTAACGGGTGGTGAAGGTAATGACACTATTCTGGGTGGCGACGGCGACGACACGATCGGTCTTAGAAATTTTGCCGGCGATGCGCGCGTCGAAAATATCGATGGAGGAATTGGCACGAACACCATTCAGGTGGGTGATGACAACCGCTACAGTACTGCTACTGCGGATTTCAGCGAAACCAATCTGGACAATATTGACTCAATCGTCGGGTCGGATTCCAAAGACACGATTATTGGTAATGCCTCGGTCACCAACTATGACGGTGGTCGCTACAGCGATACCATCACTGGTGGTTCAGGTGACGACAATATCACCGGCGGTCATGGGTCTGACACAGTGGTATTTAGCGGAAATCGTGCAGACTATCTGGCAAGCCAGAATGATGATGGCAGTTATACTTTCCAAGATCTTCGGGAAGGCAGCCCTGATGGTACTGATACGGTTAATACAGTAGAAAATTTTCGGTTTGCGGACGCTACGATTGAAGTTGATGACGTTTTAGATACAAACCTTGTTACTAGTCATGCCCCGACGGACATAGCCGTATCCGATTCCAGTATTGATGAAAACGCATCTGCCGGTACCGTTGTAGCAACCTTGTCTGCGACGGATGCGGATGAGGGAGACACTTTTACCTATGCGGTGGCAGAAAATGACCACTTCGTGGTTGATGGTAACCAGATTAAGATCAAATCTGGCGCTAGTCTGGATTACGAGTCTGATCAGAGTCATGATGTAGGTGTGACAGTGACCGATAGCGCCGGGAATACCTATACCGAAACTGTTTCCCTAACGGTCAATAATCTAAATGAAGATCCGACCGATATCAGTTTGAGTAGTGGCGGAAGCGTCAATGAGAATGCAGCCGCTGAAACTGTTGTAGCCACACTATCGTCGGCTGACGAAGATTCTGGTGAAACCTTCACTTACAGCATTGCCACGAACGATAATTTCGTTATTGATGGTAACCAGATCAAAGTTAAGACTGGTGCTGATCTAGATTACGAATCTGATCAAAGTCACAGTGTCGATATTACGGTTACGGATGGTGCCGGAAATACTTACACTGAAACCGTCTCACTATCGGTCAACGATCTCAATGACAACTCCCCTACCGATATCTCTCTGAGCGCATCAAGCGTTAACGAAAATGCCGCAACGGGTACTGTGGTTGCCACCTTATCTGCAACGGATGCCGATGCCGGAGACACCTTTACTTATGGCATTGCCACCAACGACAATTTCGTTATTGACGGCAACCAAGTCAAGGTTAAAGCTGGAGCTGATCTAGACTATGAATCCGGTGAAAGTCATAGCGTCGATATCACTGTAACTGATGGTGCCGGAAATACTTACACTGAAACTGTGTCAATATCGGTCAACGATCTCAATGACAATACCCCCACCGATATAGCGCTGAGTGCATCTAGTATTAACGAGAATGCTTCTGCAGGCACTGTTGTTGCGACACTGTCTTCTACTGACTTGGATGCAGGCGATACATTCACTTACAGCATTGCCTCTAATGATAATTTTGTCATTGATGGAAATCAGATCAAGGTTAAGGCTGGAGCCGATCTGGATTATGAGTCTGATCAAAGCCACAGTGTTGATGTTACAGTGACTGACGCTGATGGAAATACTTACACGGAAACTGTCTCCTTATCGGTTAATGATCTCAACGACAATACGCCTACTGATATAGCTCTGAGTGCATCGAGTGTAGATGAAAATGCATCGACGGGCACAGTCGTTGCAACTTTGTCTTCAACTGATGCAGATGCTGGAGATACATTCACCTACAGCATTGCTACCAACGATAACTTCGTCATCGATGGCAACCAGATTAAAGTCAAAACCGGGGCGAATCTGGATTACGAGTCCGATCAAAGTCATGATGTAGATATTACTGTTACGGATGGAAATGGAGATACCTATACGGAAACTGTCTCCCTAGCTGTTAATGATCTCAATGATAATACTCCCACCGATATTGCTCTGAGTGGAACGAGCGTCAATGAAAATGCAGCAACAGGGACTGTTGTTGCCACCCTGTCTGCCACTGATGCTGATGTAGGCGATACATTCACTTACAGCATTGCCACTAACGATAATTTTGTCATTGATGGTAACCAGGTCAAGGTTAAGGCTGGAGCCGATCTGGATTATGAGTCAGATCAAAGCCATAGTGTTGATATTACAGTAACGGACGCTGATGGGAATACCTATACCGAAACGGTTAGCCTTAGCGTTAATGATCTTAATGACAATACGCCTACTGATATAGCCTTAAGCGGGTCAACCGTAAACGAAAATGCGGCGACGGGAACCATTGTAGCAACATTGTCGGCCACTGACGCTGATTCAGGTGATACCTTCACCTACAGTATTGCCACCAACGACAACTTCGTCATCGATGGTGACAAAATTAAAGTCAAAGCTGGTGCTGATCTAGATTTTGAATCGGATCAAAGTCACAGTGTCGATATTACTGTCACGGATGATGCGGGGAACACCTACACCGAGACCGTCTCATTATCGGTCAACGATCTTAATGACAATGATCCGACCGACATCAGTCTGAGCTCAAATAGTGTAGATGAAAATGCAGCAACAGGGACTGTTGTTGCCACCCTGTCTGCCACTGATGCTGATGCAGGCGATACATTCACCTACAGCATTGCCACTAATGATAATTTTGTCATTGATGGTAACCAGGTCAAGGTTAAGGTTGGCGCTGATTTGGATTTTGAATCCGACCAAAGCCACAGCGTTGATATTACAGTGACAGACGCTGATGGGAATACCTATACCGAAATCGTAAGTCTCAGTGTTAATGACCTGAATGACAATACCCCCACTGATATAGCGCTGAGCGCATCGAGCGTCAACGAAAACGCTTCCACCGGTACTGTGGTTGCCACACTATCAGCCACTGATGCTGATGCAGGAGATTCGTTTACCTACAGCATCGCCACTAACGATAATTTTGAAATTGATGGCAACCAAATCAAAGTCAAAGTCGGTGCGGATTTAGATTTTGAATCGGATGAAAGCCATGATGTTGTCATTACGGTTACTGATAGTGCAGGCAATACCTACACAGAAACCGTTTCTCTGGCAGTCAATAACTTAAACGAAGACCCAACCGATATAGCATTAAGCATTAGTTCCGTTGATGAGAATGCGACAACAGGCACAGTCGTTGCCAATCTTACATCAACAGATGAAGATGCGGGCGAAACGTTTACCTATTCCATCGCCACTAACGACAACTTCGTCATAGACGGTAACCAGATCAAAGTCAAATCTGGAGCTGAACTGGATTATGAGTCTGATCAAAGCCATAGTGTTGATATTACAGTAACGGACGCTGATGGGAATACCTATACCGAAACGGTTAGCCTTAGCGTTAATGATCTTAGTGACAATACGCCTACTGATATAGCCTTAAGCGGGTCAACCGTAAACGAAAATGCGGCGACGGGAACCATCGTAGCAACATTGTCGGCCACTGATGCTGATGCAGGCGATACATTCACTTACAGCATTGCCTCTAATGATAATTTTGTCATTGATGGAAATCAGATCAAAGTCAAAGCTGGAGCTGATCTTGATTATGAATCAGCAGAAACCCATGATGTTGATATCACCGTTACCGATGCTGGCGGTAATACTTATACCGAAACCGTTTCTCTAGCAGTTAATAATATAAATGAAGGTCCTGTAGCAATAGCAGATGTTGGAGTACAAGGTTTTTCTGCCCAGCATGCGACGTTGGTAGGTGAACTTAATTTTGATGAAGGTGTACCTACCCCCATTACGGGTCAGGTAACAACGAATGAAAATGGACAAGTCGGTGCTGCCGCAAATTATTCTTCGGCTAAAGTCAATTTGAATAGCTTAAGTCTAGATGCTAGTGATGGAGCCCAAACAACAATAACAATGTGGGTACAAGCCAACCCAGAAGGTGGCTGGGAAATGCTGGCAAGTTCTGATCGCTACGATTTAGTGATTAATGATGGCAATATTGGTTTTAATACTTCATCAGGTGATCTATTTGGCTCTGATGCCAGTGAGCTATCTGATGGCGAATGGCATCAAATAGTGGCTGTGTTTACCAATGGAGATGTTAGCCAAAATACTATTTCCATTGATGGTGTTCTTCAATCGATGAGCCAGATTTTGGGAACACCCAATAATGCTAATGCAAATATTGATTCAGCGGATGGTACCTTGCATTTCGGTGGTGTTGGGCATGATGGCTATACAAATTATACTTTTTCCGGCAGCTTGGATGAGGTCAAAGTATTTAATGGTGTATTAAGTGATGATGAAATTTCTGACTTATATAGCCTGGAGTCCAATCATTATGAATGGGATTCAGGTCATTTAAATACCACAGAGGATAATGTCTTAATTATTAATCCAACAGAATTACTTAATAATGATACCGACCCTGATGGCAATGTATTGAGTATTAGTGCAGTGCAAGAGGCTGAAAATGGCACCGTTACAATTAATGATAATGGTGAGGTTGTATTTACACCAGATGATGATTATAACGGTGAAGCGTCATTTAGTTATACCATAAGTGATGGACAAGGCGGAGAAGATACGGCAACAGTGACACTGTTAGTCAATAGTATTAACGATGCGCCAACCATTGATGTAGTTAACCAGATCAGCCTTGATGAAGATGGTAATCAACAAATCAGCTATAGCACAGCAGACATTGATGGAGATGATATAACCTTAACAGGAAGTTCAGAGCATGGTTCGGTGCTGATCAATGATAATGGCACACTAACATTTACACCAAATGAAAACTTTAATGGTGATACCCGTATTAGTTTAACAGCTATTGATGGTAATGGCGGGATCACCACTCAAAATATCTCCGTTACTGTTAGTCCAATTGATGACACACCTATCGCAGAAGATGATAAAGACTTTACACCGCAAAATGCAACTCTGGCCGGTGAATTAAATTTTGATGAAGGTGTACCCGTTGCAATAACGGGAACAGTGAGTGAAAATGCTAATGGTCAAGTCGGTGCGGCAGCAGATTTTTCTTCTGCAAAAGTCAATTTAAGTGGTCTTGATCTGGATACTGCAAATGGCGCACAAACGACTGTTTCAATGTGGGTACAAGCCAATCCAGATGGCAGTTGGGAAATGCTGGCCAGTTCGGATCGATATGACCTGGTCATTAATAATGGCGACATTGGTTTTAACACCTCGGCGGGTGATCTCTATGGCTCAGATGCGAGTGAATTATCAGATGGAGAATGGCATCATATCGTAGCAACGTTTACGAATGGTGATGTTTCACAAAATACTATTTTCATAGATGGTGAAAATCAGCCTATGACTCAAATTTTAGGCACACCAAATAACACAAATGCCAATATTGATTCAGCCGATGGAACCTTACATTTCGGGAGTTTTGGTAATGATAGTTATAGCAACTATAGCTTTACAGGGAGTATGGATGAAATCAAAGTTTTTAATGGTGTATTGAGCAATGATGAAATTTCCGAATTGCACCAGTTGGAATCAGAGAGTCAGGAATGGGATGGAAAAGGTTTAAGCACTGCGGAAGATAATGCATTAACAATCAGTCCAGCCGATCTTTTAGTTAACGACACCGATGCTGATGGCGATACACTAAATATCAGCTCAGTTCAGGATGCAGCAAATGGCACAGTTGAAATCAATGGCGATGGTGACATCGTCTTCACTCCTGATGAAAATTATAACGGCGAAGCCACATTTAGCTATACAGTGAGTGATGGCAATGGTGGTGAAGACACAGCTACAGTTACGTTGGATGTTGATGCTATAAACGATAATATTAACGTCATCTCTGATACCAACTCATCAGCGAATATAGTAGTTGAAAATGCCGCGAATGGTACAGAAGTCGGTATCACTGCTACTGCGGTCGATGTTGATGGTGAAACCGTTAGCTATGCAATCGTTGATGTGGATGGCAATGCCATTAGCAATGGTCCTTTCACAGTCAATTCAAATACGGGTGTAGTGACGGTTCGAGATGGCAGCCAGCTAGACTATGAAACCTCCACATCACACGCGCTTTATGTGAAAGCCAGCAGTACAGATGGTACTAGTAGCACAGAATCATTTTCATTAGCAGTCAACAATCAAAATGAAGACCCTAGCGATATCAGTTTTAGTAGTGGTGGATCGGTAAATGAAAACGCAGCCTCGGGAACGGTCGTTGCCAACCTATCCGCCATCGACCCGGATTCCGAAGAGAGTTTTACCTACAGCATTGCAACGAATGACAACTTCGTCATCGATGGTAACCAGATCAAAGTCAAAGCTGGAGCTGATCTTGATTATGAGTCTGATCAAAGCCACAGTGTAGATATTACAGTAACGGACGCTGACGGAAATACCTATACCGAAACTGTCTCCCTAGCTGTTAATGATCTCAATGATAATACTCCCACCGATATTGCTCTGAGTGCAACGAGCGTCAATGAAAATGCAGCAACAGGTACAGTCGTAGCCACTTTGACAGCCACTGATGCCGATGCAGACGATACGTTTACTTACAGCATTGCCACTAATGATAAATTTGTCATTGATGGTAATCAGATCAAGGTCAAAGCTGGAGCTGATCTTGATTATGAGTCTGATCAAAGCCACAGTGTTGATGTTACAGTGACTGACGCTGATGGAAATACCTATACGGAAACTGTCTCCTTAACGGTTAATGATTTAAACGACAATACGCCTACCGATATTGCCCTTAGCGCCTCCAGCGTTGATGAAAACGCATCGACAGGAACTGTTGTTGCGACACTATCTTCTACTGACTTGGATGCAGGCGATACATTCACCTACAGCATTGCTACCAATGACAACTTCGTCATCGACGGTAACCAGATCAAAGTCAAAGCTGGAGCTGATCTTGATTATGAATCGGATCAAAGCCACAGTGTTGATATTACTGTTACGGATGCCGGTGGGAATACCTATACAAAAACTGTGGCAGTATCAGTCAATGATCTGAATGATAATGATCCGACTGATATTGCATTGAGTTCTTCATCTGTCGATGAAAATGCTTCCACAGGGACTGTTGTTGCGACACTGTCTTCTACTGACTTGGATGCAGGCGATACATTCACTTACAGCATTGCTACTAATGATAATTTTGTCATTGATGGAAATCAGATCAAGGTTAAGGCTGGAGCCGATCTGGATTACGAGTCCGATCAAAGTCATGATGTAGATATTACTGTTACGGATGGAAATGGAAATACCTATACGGAAACTGTCTCCCTAGCTGTTAATGATCTCAATGATAATACTCCCACCGATATTGTTCTGAGTGCAACGAGCGTCGATGAAAATGCAGCAACAGGGACTGTTGTTGCCACCCTGTCTGCCACTGATGCTGATGTAGGCGATACATTCACTTACAGCATTGCCACTAATGATAACTTCGCCGTTGATGGCAACCAAATCAAAGTCAAAGCTGGAGCCGATCTGGATTATGAGTCAGATCAAAGCCATAGTGTTGATATTACAGTGACAGACGGTGATGGAAATACCTATACCGAAACTGTCAGCCTGAGTGTCAACGATCTCAATGACAGCACTCCCACTGATATAGCGCTAAGTGCTTCCAGTGTGGATGAAAACGCTTCCACAGGAACTGTGGTTGCCACTTTATCGTCCACTGATGGAGATGCTGGGGATACTTTTACTTATAGCATCGCCACAAATGACAACTTCGTCATAGATGGTAACCAGATCAAGGTCAAAGCTGGAGCAGATCTTGATTATGAGTCAGATCAAAGTCATGACATTGATGTTACGGTGACTGATACTGGTGGTAACACCTATACCGAAACGATCAGTCTAAGCGTTAATGATCTGAACGATAATACGCCTACGGATATCGCATTAAGTGCATCAAGCATTAACGAAAACGCTTCTGCAGGCACTGTTGTTGCGACACTATCTTCTACTGACTTGGATGCAGGCGATACATTCACTTACAACATTGCCTCTAACGACAATTTTGTCATTGACGGCAACCAGATCAAAGTCAAGACCGGAGCGACACTGGATTTTGAATCGGATCAAAGCCACAGTGTCAATATCACGGTTACAGATGGTGCCGGAAACACATACACCGAGACCATCTCATTATCGGTCAACGATCTCAATGACAATACCCCCACTGATATAGCGCTGAGCGCATCGAGCGTCAATGAAAATGCAGCAACAGGGACTGTTGTTGCGACACTATCTTCTACTGACTTGGATGCAGGCGATACATTCACTTACAGCATTGCCTCTAACGACAACTTTGTCATTGATGGAAATCAGATCAAGGTTAAGGCTGGTGCTGATTTGGATTTTGAATCGGCAGAAAGCCACACTGTAGATATTACTGTCACTGATAGTTCAGGTAAAACTTATACCGAAACGGTTAGTCTCAGCGTCAACGACCTGAACGACAATACGCCTACTGATATCGCCCTAAGTTCATCGAATATCGACGAAAATGCTTCCACAGGGACTGTTGCTGCCACCCTGTCAGCCACTGATGCCGATGTGGGCGATACCTTTACCTACAACATAGCCACAAACGACAACTTCGAGATTGACGGCAACCAGGTTAAGGTTAAGGCTGGAGCCGATCTGGATTACGAATCTGATCAAAGTCATGATGTAGATATTACGGTCACTGATGCGAACGGTAACACATATATTGAGACTGTATCGTTCACGGTCAACGATCTTGCCGAAAATGATGGTTCAGTTACCGCTAATGATGAAAGCTTTGCGACCTATGATACTCAGGATACTGCTTTGACGGGCATTCTCGGTGAAAATGATTCGGTTGATGTCTACACTTTTCATCATAATGGTGGTCCATTGGTTCTGGACGCGATTACCGAGATGAGTGAAACGGATACCTGGCAGGATATGAGCGATTCTGGTGGCGAGACATATACTGAAATAAATGGTGACAGTACAAAATCAGCCCTGGATATTATGCTGGAAATCAAAGACAGTGATGGTTCCCGCGTAACCTTTAACGACGACGCGGACTATGATGGCGATCATGTCGGTGAAAGTGACTATGGCTACAGTGACGGTTCTGTCAATGGTTTGGATTCTTATATCAGCTTGCAAAATTTACCGAAAGGTGATTATTCTATCGAGGTCAGTTCCTACAACGCTTTGAGTTCTGGGCCATACCGTATTTCGATATCAGGGGACGTGGATCTGGTGGAAAATCCTTTTGAAACGGATCAGGGACAACCGTTAATTATCGATTCCACTTTAATCCTGGGAAATGATACCGATTCAGAGGGTGATAGTCTGACAATTACTGGGATCGAATCAGTGGAAAATGGTACTGCAGAAATTAATGGTGATGGAGATATCGTTTTTACTCCGGACGAAGGTTATTCCGGGCAGGCTAACTTCGTTTATAGGGTAAGCGATAACAATGGAGGTTTTGATACAGCAACAGTTACTCTAAATGTGCAGGAAGTCGATGATTATGCAGAGACTCCTGAATTGAGTTTATCCTTCGGTAACCCAGTTGAAGTTGCATCGAATCCAGATCCTGTTGGTCATTGGAAGCTGGATGATTCCCAAAGCGGTGGTTTTGCAGATAGCAGCGGCAACGGACATACAGCTACAGAACATGTGGAAGGCAGTGATGATAATAAAACAGGTCGATATGGTGACGGTATTGAAATAGAATCCAATGACTATATTGAAGTATCCCATAGCAACGATCTGAAGCCAGATTCAGGTACTTTGACTCTCTGGATTGATCCCGATAACAATAATGGAACCTATGGTTTGGCCTCGTCCGATTCCACCGGCTATGATGATGGTGGTCACTTTACGCTGCGTATGGAGAATGGGGAAATTTCTCTGCGCATGCAGAATGAGAATACCAGCTATTATGCTGAAGGTGGAGATGTTCAGAGCGGATGGAATCAGGTGACTGTAAGCTGGGGTGATAGTGGCATGCATGTGTATTTGAATGGTTCAGAAGTGGCTGCCAATAGTTATACTGGCGGACTGAGTGGAAACGAAAACCCCTGGGTATTTGGTACAAACCAATGGAGCAGTAGTGATAATGTCGCTAATAGTTTGAGTGAGTATTTTTCTGGCGACATGGATGACATCGCCATTTTTGGAGAGCAATTGAGCGCAGATCAGGTGTCAGATTTATATGATTCAGGCGTGCAGGCATTTTCGGAGGCTGGAGGCGATGTCAGTGGTTATGAGTATCCGATTTCGATCACCACAGCGCTGACCGATACCGACGGCAGTGAGTCTTTATCCGATATTGTATTTAGCGGACTGCCGGACGGTGTGAGTTTGAGTGCTGGAACCGAGAATGATGATGGTTCCTGGAATGTAAGCAATGACGAACTCGATGGTCTAAAACTTGTTGTGTCGGATACAGAAGAAAGTGAATTTACTCTGAGCGCAACACTGACTTCAACTGAATCAAACGGCGGCGATACAGCTTCGACAGCCATATCGTTTAATATTGATCCAGGCAGCAATGCGGTTGAATCTTCTGTTACTGAGTCGGGTGGCAGCGGCAACGACATTTTCTCGGGCAGCGATGGCAATATGATCGTTTTTGGCAATGATGGTAATGACCTTTTCGAGTTTGGTGTAAATGACGGCAACGATATTTTTCATGGTGGCAATGGCTGGACTGACACGATTAGTCTGGATTCTACAGGTAGTGCAGATCCGGACAGTCCGTGGACAATTACGGTGGATGGGGAGGAGGTCGCTGCGGATGAGGGAGCTAATGCGATGACCTTTGAGGAGGATACTTCAGGAGTGGTCACCATGGCGGATGGCAGCATTCTGGAATTTGATGGTGTGGAAAGAATCGAATGGTAGTTGCTGGTCGCGCGAATATACCCCTATTGCAGAAGCCTGAATAACCAACGACTTGCACTTACTTCGAAACTGGTGAGTCGTTATATTTAAAGTCATTTGAAGCCAGAAAATCTGGTCAATATGATCGAAAGGATTTGTTCTGACGTGAGAAATGTATTGATTACCGGTGGATCGGGTGGTATTGGTCAATCTTTGGTAAAGCGCTTTGCATACGCCGGAGACGCTGTTTATTTCAGCTATTGTTCAAATCATTCGCGAGCCCTGGAGATAGAGCAGGAACTTGCTGATTGTTCAATCCATAGTTTACAGTTTGACCAGGGTGAGCCCGAGTCGCACCGGAATTTGATGAACGAATTGCCTGCTCGTATCGATGTTTTGATCAATAACGCCGGTCTGGGCAGTGGCACGGTCGAGACGCAAACGACGGATCCTCGCGAACAGGATCGCAAGTTATTTGCTGTTAATGGCTTAGGCCCATTGTGGTTAACACAGGATGTGCTGCCTATCATGAAGCAAAACCAATCGGGCAAAATCATCATCATCAGTTCCGTCGGTGGGGGTATCACTCAATTTTCGGGGTTTCGCTTAGCGGATGGTATGAGCAAGGCGGCAGTGAGTCATATGACACGCCAGTTAGCCGCAGATCTGGTTCATACGCCGATTGATGTATTTGCAGTATGCCCTGGTGCGACAGATACTCAAATGTTCAATAGCAGTACGCTTTCCGAAATGGATACTGAGAGTCGTGCGCGTTTTGTCGAACAACTTCCAAAAAGCCGATTGATAGAGCCACAGGAAATTGCCGAGATATGTTTTTTTCTTGCTGGCCCGGATTCGCGCTGCTTGCACGGCGCGGTTATCGATGCCTCTATGGGGCTAGGTGTGAATCCGGGGTGTTTACAGAAATGATATCAAAGCGGTCGCGTGGCAATGAAGGTGAACTCTCGTCGTTGATCGCGGCTCATTTTGAATGTACTCGCAACCGATTTCATCCGACAGATAACCCGGACGGAGCAATCAATCTGGGTACTGCAGAAGATTATTTAATGGACGATTATAATCTGGCAAGGGTTGCCCAGCCCTTGGCCATGCAATCTGAACATCTGCATTATTCGGAGCCGCGGGGTATTGCGTCACTGCGGCAGGCACTTGCTGTTTTTATGACTGAGATTTCCGGTTTACATGGTATTAATCCAGACAATGTTATTGTCGCTGCCGGTGCGGGTTCAATACTGGAATCCATTGCTTATAACCTGTTTGATCGAGACGATGCCCTGATAACACCGGCTCCGTACTATTCTGGCTACGACCATGATTTTGGGACGCGATTTGGCGTCAAAATTGTTCCTGCGTATATGGATGCAAGAAACCATTTCCGATTCGAAATGGACAGACTGGACGACTGTTATAAACGGACAATAAAATCGGGCCAGGCTGTCAAAGCCTTATTGATCAATTCGCCCAATAATCCCCTCGGACAATTGTATAGTATCGAGAATTTGGAAAATATTGTTGCCTTTGCACGTAGTCATCAATTACATATTATTGCTGATGAAATTTATACGCATTCTATTTTTGATTCGGAGCAACAGGGCTATAAAAGCCTGCTTGAAATCGATCCGGGTTATCGTGATCATATTCATCGGGTATACGGTATCGCCAAGGATTTTGCGTTGTCCGGATTCAGAGTTGGATTTTGCTATTCTGAAAATGAACAATTATTAGAAGGCATGAAAACCAGTGTTTATTTCTCTAATGTATCGACCCATAGCCAGGTTTTGACCGAAACTTTGCTGAGCGATTTACCCGCTTGTCGAAAATTTTTCGCCATAAACAGGCAAAAATTATTGGCTGCTTTTCAACACTTGCAATCGGAGTTGCAGCAATGTCCCAGGCTGGAATATTTGCATACCCAGGCTGGCCATTTTGTATTTATTGATTTCAGCCACTATCTGCAGCCGCCTACTTTTGAGGCTGAATTGGCGCTGTTTGATGATCTATTCAGCCAGACCCGGGTGAATATCACTCCCGGACAATATTTTAAATGCAATACTCCGGGCTGGTTTCGTCTGTGTTTTGCTAATCATCCTGAGGTGGTCAGTGAAGCTCTTAGACGCTTAACAGGGTTTTTGGGCGATTATTCGACTGGACGCGTTGGCGGGTGATGCCTGGTTGATTTAATGCAGGATGGCCACCGCCCACCCTGCACAATTCAAGCGTGCGTGATTATGCATAATGAAATACACCACCATAGGAATACGTCTGACCGAACAACGGATGATGAATTTTAAAATCCAGTTCGAATTCATCTTTGGAAATCGGTGTTTCAATAATTGTTGCGTGGCCGAGTAATAACGCATCGGCGATGGGCAGGCTAATAGGGCCACAGTTCCATATATAACCGTTACTCCGATAGATGAGCTGGCCACTATCGTTGGCGGAGATTTTTAGCCGGATGCCGAAACCAAAGCCGACGGTTTCGATCAGTTGCCCGTCACCATCCAGCTCCATGCGCGAAGAGAACACAGTTTTGCTGCCATCGGGTGCCTCAATATCCCGTTGCCAATACAGTGCGTTGGAATTTTCACGAATCCATTTCTCGACTCGAACTTTCATGGGGCCACCTTTCAAATGTATCAACGCACCGAGCAGGCGGGAGCCAATGAGAATGGGCTTAACGAATGCGGGGTAATCGATAGTCATGCTGCCGTGCACCACACTAGAAGTATTCTGTGAAGAACTTAAACAGTAATGACGTTGAATGACAGAAGGAAGCTTTTCCCAGCTTTCGCCGAGAGCTTGTTGAAGTAGTGGAATGTTATTCATGATTTAACTCCAGAGTGTGGGTTTATAGACCATCAAAAAAACGATCAAAACCATTGCGATAAATGCGGGTACACCCAGCCAGAACCAAATTCGGGCGTAGCGATGGTAACACTCGGGTAGTTGGGTGTTGGTATGAACTGCCTGTGCGGAAATATCGCGCATGCGAATCTGTAATACGACGACGGGTAGCCAGCAAAGGCCGGCCAGAACAAATAATATAATAGAAGCCAGTAACCACGGTGTTGTTAAAGGCAAATGGATTTGGCTCAACATTGCGTAGCCGGTAACGGGCTGCACAATGACAGTGGGCGTGGTGAATATCCAGTCAGCGAATACCACATGCCGATTGGTTGTCATGATGGTTTTTATGTCGCCGCTGCGATCAGCCATGTATTTGTAGAACGCGCTGCCCAGTCCTGTGCCAAATAGTAATACCAGGCTGAATATGTGCAATGTTTTCCAGGTCAGATAACTCATGATTTTTTCTCCTCAAGGATGAGTAAAATAAGCGTTGCAACCAGCACAGGAATATTCTTGACGACAGGCCCGAACGGGTGCAGCCAATATTCCGGTAAGGCTATGGATATTGCCACGGTATAGGCCGCCATAATGGTGATCTGAAAGAACACAATCCAGCCCAGTTTCCAGCGCAATAACATGGCAATTCCCAGGGCAAAATCAAACGCGGATGCGCCATACAATACGAAAGGTGCCAGTGTTCTGGGAATACCGACTTGATCGAGCATCAGGTAGCTGCTTTCGATGGGGTATACAAATGCCGAAACCCATCCTGCCCACAACCAGATGAGGGCAGTAGCTACATTGAGTGTGGGTCTTAGAAAATACAGGCCAGCATGCCATCTGTCGGCCTGAGTTACAGGTGTGTCCTGGAGGACATGATCAACACTTTTAGGTGAATAGCCCAAACATTTTGTGAATGGCTGTGAATCTGCTGTATTTCCCTGTAACAGCATGCCGATCGATTCTTTATTCAGAGCAGGTTCATTGATGTATCGTCCCAGAGGAGCAAACGTTGATACCAACATTGCTGGTGTTGCCAGGGTGTAAACGCGATTTTTTCCGAACCAGTGGCCGAGTTTTTTGATTAGTTCAGCAAAAGTAATGGGTTCAGGGCCAACAACGTCAATACTTTGATTTTCAAGTATTCGACCCTGTAAACAACTTAATATGGCAGCAACCAGGTCGTCGATATAAACTGGCTGAATTTGTTGTTGGCCATCGCCGACCAAAGGCACAATTGGCATCGATGATAAAGCCTTGAACAATGCCATACTTTTGGCACCCGGCCCATAAACAATAGACGGCTTAAAAATTGTCCAGTTTAGTGACAGTGTCTTAAGAACCTCATCTGCAGCCGCCTTACTGGAATGGTACCGTGCGGGCTTATCGGGTTCAGCCCCAAGCGCGGATATTTGCACCACCTTTGGTACACCGGCATGCTCGCAAGCGCGAAACAGCGCTGCGGGTGCTTCGTTATGCAAGCGTTGAAATGATTGTGAGCCTGATTCCGCAATGATACCGACACAATTAATCACTGCATCAATATCGGCTAAATAGGGCAGCCAATCGGACGGTCTGTGCATTTTTGAAAATTCCATTTCCACTTGCGACGCTCCGCATGGGAGCAGCGGATATTTATTTAATCGGCGGGTGCAGGCCATTACTTGATGCCCGTCAGATACTAAGCGTTTGAGTAGCTGTTCGCCGATAAATCCGGTTGAGCCGGTTAGTAATATATTCATTTTATAGCTCCTGTAATTTCTGTAAATAGAGAAATATAGGGTGAAAATTTTTTAGAGGTGTCTATTGAACTTATCTCTAATGTAAAAAATACGTTGAATGATCTTGCGATGGTTTACAGGATTCATAATCAGCGCCCAAGTTTAGTCAGTTTAACAATCGTATCTCCGAGTTTTACCAGGTTCATAATGGTTTTATTCGGTAATTTCCTGATTTTGTCGTACCAGCGGGTCATTATTTCCAGAAATTCCAGCATGTCGTTGATTCGCTGCTTCACTTCCGGATCAACCTTGCTGTCCGATTCTGCTTCGATTGCCAAATCACGTAGTAGTGTAAGAGTGGGATCGATTTCCCTCTTTCTTCGCTCTTCAACCACCAAATTAAACATTTCCTGAACATCTTTTAAGGCAACGAAGTGATCGCGGCGATCTCCAATAACATGACTGATTTTGATCAGACCCCAGCCTTGCAGTTCCTTCAGGCTATTCGATACATTGGATCGGGCCAGCGATAAGGTTTCTGAAATATCCTCCGCATGCAGGGGTTGAGGGGATAAATATAATAATGCATGAACCTGCGAAACAGAGCGGTTCACGCCCCAGCGGGTACCCATTTCTCCCCAGTGCAGGACGAAGCGTTCCATTGATGATGTAAGTTTCATAATTTACTATTATTTCTGTACTTACAGAAATAATAGAATACATGTGATCCTGTGTCAAATTTGTTTTTGAAACTTATACGAACAAGATTGCGGCCACTGTTAGACGAAATTCGAATTGTTGCTACCAAAAAAGATCCGACGTGTAGTGTTTTAATCCAAGGCTGATGTAATCGATGAAATCTTTCCTAGTACTCCATCACAGTTGTATTGACGGGTATATCAGCCGATAAGCAGCCATCTGCGTTGTTGCACTCGCTTGAATGAGTGCGACTAGTTCTGCGCTCGTGCGCCTAGCAGCTGACCACTTCTACCCCCCAACACAACTGTGATGGGGTACTAGTTTGTCGACGTACCGGCTAAAGAACCACCTGTCCTAAACCAGGGAGTACCGACCCAAATAACCTGAAAAATTTCGCCAGGAAATTATTTCCAGATTGGATCGGTTTTGTCCCGTATCAGCACCGAATACGACAGCCTTGCCAACCGTGCCGTAGTCGTCAACAAGCCCCAGGTTTTTACTGAACTCGGCGTTATAGGTGGCCGCTGACTTTATTTCGATTGGGAATATTTGTTGTCCCTCGTCAATGACAAGATCGATCTCTCTTTTTTTTCCATCGCGATAGAAGAAAAGATTGTTATCCTTTCCAGCATTAAATCTATTTTTTAAGGCTTCAACTATTATCATGTTTTCAAACAAATTGCCTCGAAACGGGTGGTTTACCATCGCTGAGCTATCCTGAATTCGCAACAACCAACTCGCCATTCCGACATCATAAAAATACAACTTCGGTGATTTAGTTAATCGCTTCCTTGAGTTTCTCCAGAAAGGCTGTAAGCGAAATAGGACAAAAGATGTTTCCAGGACACTGATCCATTCCTCTACAGTTTTGATATTGATCCCAATGTCATTGGCAAGAGACTCTTTGTTGAGCAATTGCCCAATTCTTCCGGCGCATAAGCCAACAAATTTTTGAAAAATTGCGATGTCTTTAATGTTCAGAACTTGTCTGACATCCTTTTGAACGTAGGTTTCAAAGTAAGATTGCATCAATTCTGAAGGGATCGTTTCCTCGGCATACATTCTTGGATAAAATCCCTGGAGCAGTGTTTGATTTAGATCGGATAGTTGGTTTGCAGAATCCAGCTCTTCGATCGAGAGCGGAAGAAGTTTCAAAATAAAAGTTCGACCTGCCAGTGACTGCGTTATTTTTTCCATTAAAACAAACTGTTGACTGCCTGTTATAATAAACAATCCGTTTGTTTGTTTATCATCGGAAACCACCTGCAGGACAGATAGTAATTCCGGAACTCTCTGAATTTCGTCGATGATACATCCATCTGGATACTGGTAAATAAATCCAAGGGGATCCTCCTGCGCGAACTGAAAATCTGCTGGGTTTTCTAAGTTGGCATACGGCTTTTCTGGAAATGACGCTTGAACCAATGTTGTTTTTCCCGATTGCCTTGGGCCAATCACTGTAACAATGGGAAATCGCCGTTGTAGAGATTTGAGGTAAGCCTGGGCCGTTCTGTTGATCATTTTTTAGCGAGATTCGATAGATTAGTGCAAAACGTCCAGTTAATTGGATGGTATGCACCATTTTCCCACAGGTGTGTCGTTGCAGGCAAGGGTTAAAAATGCTCGGAAGCGTTTCTTTCCAAAGACTTGGTCAGGAATCGAATCTGTTCAATATTTTCGTACGAGTCTATGTTTTGGTGTTCTATTCGAACTTGGTCTCGGATTCCGTTACACTTCCACCAGGCTGGAATTGACATTGGTCGTAGCCTGGATAGAGTGTAACGGAATCCGGGAAGTACTAGTCTTTGTGGTTTTGTACTCTGCATTCCTTCTTTAAACAATTAAGTGGTTCTATATGCTCATTCGATTACTCGGTATTTTTGCTATTTTCATGCTCGCGTCCTGTGCCGCTAAACACAATAACTCGTCTCAATTGCAACGTCTGAGCGAGCGAGTTTCCAGATTGGAAGTGAGCAAAGCCGCCGCTATCGAGCGAAATGCAGCCAGTCAGCCATTATCTACCCTTTCTCAAACCTTTGTTGAACTGGCCTCACAAGCCAAGCACAGTGTGGTGGAAATTAAGGCAGATCCCTCAGTTGTAATTAATAGTGGGACTGGGTTCGTTTATAACAGAGACGGTATTATTCTGACCAATGATCATTTGGTTAAAACAAGGGTTAAATTACCGGATGGTAAGATTAAGATCTATTACAAAGAAAAAATTACCGTCAAACTTTATGACGGGCGTACTCTGAAAGGACGCTTGATCGGCGTCGATCCGGAAACAGATCTGGCGGCTATTCAAGTCAATCCAGATAATCTTCCCAGGCCATTGGAATTTGCAACGCGACGTGTGCAGCAGGGCGAACTTGCTTTTTCTATCGGTCATCCAAGAGGGCTGAACTATAGTATGGAATGGCGGCCCATCAGTGCACCGTATCGAATCGGCAGCCTTCCAGGGACATTATTGCATCAAATTGGCAGGGGGTTTTTTCTCGGAAATTCTGGCGGGCCAGTTATTGATTTGCAGGGTAAAGTTATCGGTATGGTTTATTCCACACTGAATGTCAAAGACAAAACTGATCCGAAAAAAACTGTAGTCTATGCGGCGATTGGTTGGGCAATTCCGGCAGAAACCCTGATTAAAATAGCCCCTGAACTGATAAACGGTAAATATAAAATAAGTCACTTTGTTAAAAAGTAGGGTAACTGCTCACCCCTCTATGGGTAATCTGTTCCGGAAGACGCCGTAAATACATCCATGTAGGCTTGGATGCGGCTTCCCTGCCGCATACACTTCCTCCACAGATCACCCATAGAGGGCTGTTTCGGTAGGAGGCAAGTAGTTAAAAATTAGGGTAAGTATTGGTAAAATCCTATCAAGGTCAGAACCCCTAACCTCACGGTAAATATCTGATACCTAATCAAATAAAGTAGTCTGGGTCGAGCGTAACCAAACCCAGAAATATTGCTGGGGTTCATTCCTCAACGCCAGCCTGTATTATTCGGAAAAACAGCAACGTGTCTACAATCCGGCGAATTCACTACCACATCGAACCAGGAAGTAAGGGTTTAACAGGTTTTCTTTGTTGTAGACTAAATGGGTGTTTTCAAGTGTTGTCACGCTTCCTCCTGCAGCCCGCACAACTGCGTCTGCCGCCGCGGTATCCCATTCCATGGTCGGACCAATTCTCGGATATAAGTGCGCGCGTCCTTCTGCAACCAGGCAGAGCTTCAGGGAAGAGCCCATGGCCAGGCATTCGTGTTCAGGTAGAGCGGCGAGATATTTTTCCAGTGCTTCCGAACGGTGTGAGCGGCTTGCCACGACTTTGATGGGAGCCTTACCGTGGTTACTGCGAATGACTGAAATTCTGGACGCGGGTTGCTTGCCTGTCTGACAAAAGGCCTGATCACTAAAGCCCCAATACAGCTTATCCAATGCCGGTGCATAGACCACACCCATTACCGGTTTACCATTTTCTATAAGAGCGATATTGACAGTAAATTCACCGTTACGCTTGATAAATTCCTTAGTCCCATCGAGAGGGTCAATCAGCCAATATTTGGGCCAGTGTTTCCGTACTGCATAGGCTGGTATATCGGATTCTTCGGACAGTATTGGAATATGGCTATTGATGCTCTGCAGACTTTCAATGATTACATTGTGCGATGCAGTGTCTGCTTTTGTGAGAGGGGAGCGATCATTTTTCAGTTGTACATCAAAGTCACTATGGTTATAGATATCCATAATGACCTTGCCTGCATTTTTTGCGACTGTCAGAGTCTGAGTCGCTAATTGTTCCATTTGCATTGAATAGAGCGTCAGGATAAATTACGGATATCGTCAAGTTGATCGGTTACTCTGGAAATTGAGTCAAGTTTGATGATTCGGTAGGCGAGTAACCGCCTCGGTTTTAAGTAAACCACGAAGTGCTTCATTTATCGCTTTATCGTTGGGAAAAGCCTCCGCTACATCAGGTTCTAAAATAACGATATTGGTTTTCTCGGTCACTCGGGTAGCATATTTGCCGCGAATTAACTCGCCAAAATCGGAACGTTTATACTTGGGTCTTAATTCATCACTGTTCATAAGGTCAACCTTTTTCGTAGATTTCTCGTTCTCGCTTCGTTGCAATTCTACAACTAAATAATCCGAATAAATTTATCTTCGGTGTGCGATACGACAAGAAGACGACTTTCTTTTGAGATGCCAAATGTTACAAAACGATCTTCGTCGGTTGAATGAACTGGATCAAAACCTGTGACAGAAAGTTTATCACGAAAAACTGTGGCCGCTTCCTCAAATGAGACGCCATGTTTTTGAAGGTTGGATTTTGCCTTTTTCGCATCCCAAGCGAATTGCCTACAAAGAACTAAGATTCTACCATCGTTAACGCAAATTTATAGGCTTCAGGAAAATCGATTAATGCAGCCTGCTCGGATTCCTGCATGTGTCTGAAAAGTCCGATTTCTGTTTTATATTTGATATTACCGATAGCCAGGGCGCCAAAACTACTGAATGTACCTCCCGCATATTCTATCGGTGTATTGAGATCCTGCATGCCAACACCGGCAACACCGCTAGGCGGAACCGCATTGGTATCAGTGACGACCAGCAGGTGCTTTGCTCTGTCCAGTTCTTCCGTTTCGAGGATACGGATTCCAGCTTTTGCTACGCAGATGACTACATCGATATCCTGAAGTGCCTCAGATTTTTCATCATGGGTCAGCGCAGAAACCCAATCCACTTTAACCTGGTAACGTTCACAAAACCGTAAGGCGACATGTTTATCATCATCAGCGGTCAATTGACACAAGCGTGTAGTCGCACCATCTTTTGCGGCAAGAACAGCGGAACACATGCCTACAGGACCGGGTCCAAAAACTGCCACATTACGGCCTTTTAAACCACCGCCATGATGATCGATTAAGTGTTTCTGGATCAGGGATACAACGGCTGCTGAAGTGGTATATGCACCATTTGGGTCGGCAAAAACCCCGACTTGAAAATCACCCACCATGGCTTTTTTGGCATACATGAACATATCGGTTGCGAGGTGTACATCGCGACCGCCGATAAAAATCCCTGAATCATTAAATCGCTTTGGTGGTCGACAAAAGATCGCATCCTGAACGATTGCGGTTACATTTTCCGGGTGAACGTTGGTAATGGGGAGAATTTGATCAAAACCGGCGTCCGCAGCAATGGTGACATCAAAAGGACTTATGTTTGCGGCTGGATTTAGAGAATACAGTATTTTTTGCGGCATATTAATTTTCCCCATAAAAGCATCGATAGAAATGGGAAGTATAGATCTAATTTAGGCTTTTGCCCGGTGGAGTTAATTAACCAAAATTAGAAATTTCTCGAAATATTAGCAATTAGGAGCGAGGTTTTAATAATATGCGAAAGAATGACGCAGGATTATTGTTTGTCTTGAAGGCGTAGCAACAGGCGCATAGCAGGGCTACGCAACTGTTGTTACAACGCAGAAGAC